>Ga0265342_10000217_pt1 | contig 65011 bp, 53 predicted proteins | sample 4CB327metaG_FD_203125 | JGI IMG/M metagenome (GOLD analysis project Ga0265342, IMG submission 203125) | Rhizosphere microbial communities from Carex aquatilis grown in University of Washington, Seatle, WA, United States - 4-CB3-27 metaG | ecosystem: Host-associated > Plants > Roots >...
GAACGGTGTCACCGCCGCCCGATCCGCGCCGCCGCAAGCAGGAGCTCGACCGCTGGCAGAGCTACGTGCGGGGTCTGGAGTGGAAATCGTTGCAGCCGTGGTCGGGCGATTCGGCCGGCAACTTCCGCCACCTGCACCAGCTGTTCGAGGGGCGGTCGGTGCTGATCGCCTATGCCGCCAAGGAGACCGCTCTCGGCGCGCGCTACTACGTCGCCGCCAAGCTGAACCTGGGCCTCATCACCAAGGAGTGGATCCCCGACCTGGTCGAGGGCCTCGCGACCAAGCGGCGCATCGTGATCCTCGACGAGGTCGCGCGCTCGATCGTCGGCGGTCCGGCGATCCAGCGGCCGGGGCCGTTCCTGTACGAGGAGTCGTTCGGAAAGACCCTGTACGCCTGGCGCGTGCAGATCACGCCGCTCAACGTCGACGAGCTGCGCGCGCAGGCCGAGACCGAGCGCCTGCTGGGCGTACTGCTCATCCCGGTGTCGACGGTAATCATCGCCGTCGGGCTGGGCGTCGTCTGGCTGTCGATGCGCGCCGAGCGGCGCGCGTCGCAGCTCAAGAGCGACTTCATCGCCAACGTCTCGCACGAGCTCAAGACGCCGCTGTCGCTGATCCGTATGTTCGCCGAGCTGCTGGCGACCGGGAAGCACAAGGGCGAGGGCGCCGGCCGCGAGTACGCCGGCATCATCACGCGCGAATCGGACCGGCTGGCGCACCTCATCGACAACGTGCTCGACTTCGCGCGCCTCGAGCGCGGCAAGGCGAGCTACAACTTTGCCGAGGGGCGCATGCAGGAGGTGGTCGAGCGCGCGCTCGAAGTCTGCCGCTTCCGCCTGGAGAAGGAGAAGATTCGATTGCGCGTCGAGATCGCCGATGACCTGCCGCTGGTCCGCATGGATGAGGATGCGATGACGTTGGTGCTGCTCAACCTGGTCGACAACGCCGCGAAGTACGGTGGTGAGGGAGACGACGGTACCGGCGATGCGACGACGGCGGGCGAGGTCTGGGTGAATCTGGCGCGCGTCCCCGGCGGGGTGGCGCTGTCCGTACGCGACCACGGCTCGGGGATCTCCGCCGAGGATCAGAAGCGGATCTTCGAGCGCTTCTACCGCGCCGACAACGCGCGCGTGCGCAACGTGCGCGGCAGCGGTATCGGCCTGTCGCTGGTCAAGCACATCGCCGAATCGCACGGCGGCCGCGTCGAGGTCGAGAGCGCGCCGGGCCAGGGCTCGACGTTCACTGTGTTCGTGCCGGCGGCGCCGCTCGTGATGCCGACGCCGTCTCCCCAAGTCCTGACGGGCGAGGTGTCGGGCGTGCAGCTCGAGCTGCCGGTGGCGGGCAAATGAGCGGCGGACCCGCGCTGACCGGATCGACGTCGCCGGCCGCGCGCCGGCGCGTGCTGATCGTCGAGGACGAGCCGGACCTGGTGCGCGGCTTGCGCGACGCACTGGAGTTCGAGGGGTTCGAGATCCTGTCGAGCGGCCTCGGTCGCGATGGCGTGCGGCTGGCCAAGGAGCGCGCGCCAGATCTGGTCTTGCTGGACCTGATGCTGCCCGACATGAACGGCTTCGCGGTGTGCGAGGAGATCCGCGCCGTCAAGCCGATCCTGCCGATCATCATGCTGACCGCGCGCTCGCAGGAGACCGACAAGATCCGCGGCCTCGACGCCGGCGCCGACGACTACGTCACCAAGCCTTTCTCGATCGGCGAGCTGGTGGCGCGCATCAACGCGATCTTCCGCCGCCTGCACCGCGCGAGCGCGCCCGACGAGGAGATCCGCATCGGCGACGTGGTGATTCACCCGCGCAAGCACGAGCTCGTGCGCAACCGCAAGACCGTCGTGTTGTCGTTCTATGAGGTCGAGCTATTGCGCCTGCTCTACGAGCGCGCGGGGCAGCCGGTGCCGCGCGAGGAGATCCTCGACAAGATCTGGGGCGTGTCCGGCAACGCGAGCACCCGCAGCGTCGACAACTTCGTGGTCAAGCTGCGCAAGAAGATCGAGGAGAACGCCGCCAAACCGCGCCACATCGTCACGATCTACGGCACCGGCTACAAGCTGGTCGTCTAGGAGAGGGTTAGGTGAGTGGGATCCGGTCAGGCGCGGCGGCTCGCGAGCCAATGCGCGTCGACCTCGAAGCGGCCGACGGCCTCGACAGGGCCCTCGAGCCGGATACCTTCGGCCGAGACCGTGACCCAGAGGCGCCCGCCGGGCATCTCGATCCGGATTCGACCGGCGTCGAGGCGGCCGGTGCGTACGCCGGCTGCGGCGACCGCGCACGACGACGAGCCCGACGCCTGGGTCTCGCCGGCGCCGCGTTCGTGGATGCGGATCTCGACGGCGCGGCGATCGATCACGCGCGCGACCTGGACGTTGGTGCGGTTGGGGAAGCGCGGGTGGCGTTCGAGCTCGGCGCCCCAGCGGCGCCAGGGCAGGGTGTCGAGCGGCTCGTCGCGGAAGACCACGCAGTGGGGATTGCCCATGCCGACCGCGGTGACGACGAGCGGTCCGGCGGAGAGATCGATCGGGGAATCGATCAGCTCCCCGAGCGCGTCGACCGGCACGTCGGCGGCGGCGAAGGTTGCGGCGCCCATCTCGACGCTGACGGCGTCCGCGGTGGTCTCGCAGTCCACGCGGCAGGGGCCGGTCGAGATCGAGAAGCGGTCGCCGCGCGCGCGGCCGGTGTCGCGCAGCCAGCGCGCGAAGATGCGCAGGCCGTTGCCCGATTTCTCCGCGGTCGAGCCGTCGGGGTTCCAGATGCGAACGCCGAAGTCGGCGCCCAGCGTCGGGGGAGTGGGCTCGAGGATCCCGTCGGAGCCGACGCCGCGGTTGCGATCACAGAGCGCGACGACCAGCGGGGCGGTGAGCGCGACGACGAGCGGGGCGGTGAGCTCCGGTCCATCCGGTCCCCTCCCCCCGTCCGCGGGGGGACGGTCAGGGAGAGGGGTCCGCAACTCTTCGAGCACCAAGTAGTCGTTGCCGAGGCCGTGTGCCTTCCAGAACCGCATGGGCAGGCGCAACTTTAACGTAGAGTATCGCCGGTGGCCGAGCCGCTCGCTGTTTATCGAGGACGAATCGAGGGATTTCGCGCGCGCATTGTGCGCCTCGATGGGTGGGACACGACGATTGTCTGGGCGCGCACCGTCGTATTCATTGCGGCCATCGTCATCGCGGTGTTCGCGGTTCGCCGCCAGATCGCAGCGCGCTGGCTGATCGCGCCGGGCGCGGTGTTTGCGGCGCTGGCGATCGCCCATGACCGCGTGCTCGCGGGGCGCCGGCGCCTGCACGCGGCGGTGGCGCTGTGCGAGGACGGGATCGCTCGGATCGAAGATCGCTGGGCAGGCAAGGGTGACGCAGGCGGGTCGTTCCAGGCAGCGGCGGAGGCGCATCTCTATGCCGCCGATCTCGATCTCTTCGGCAGCGGCGGGCTCTTCGAGTTGCTCAGTGTGGCGCGCGCGCCGATCGGGCGTGCGACGCTGGCGGCGTGGTTGCAGACGCCGGCCGACGCGGCGGTCGTGCGCGGGCGGCAGGGCGCCGTCGGCGAGCTCGCGCCCCGGGTCGACCTGCGCCAGGACCTGGCGATGTGCGCGCTCGCGGTGAAGGAGGAGGTGCGCGACGAAGCGCTGACCGCCTGGGCGGTGCGGTCGCCCGAGGGCTTGCCGGCGCAGCTCGGCGCCTGGCGCGCGGCGCTGGCGGTTGTCGGGCTCGCCACGCTCGCGGCGGCGATCCTGTGGGCGGTGGGCATCGTCGGGCCCTGGCCTGTCATTGGCACGTTCATCGCGGGCGGCGTGGCGGTGCGCCAGCTGCGCCAGCCGATCGAACAGATCATCGCCGGCGTCGACCACCGCGCCGACGAGCTGAAGACGCTGGCCGTGCTCATGGCGCGACTCGAACGGGAAACCTTCGAGGCCCCGGCGCTGCGGGCGCTGCGCGCGGCGCTGGACAGCGACGGAGCGCCCCCGTCGCGGCGGATCGCGCAGCTGCGGCGGCTGGTCGACCTGCTCGAGAGCCGGCGCAACCAGTTCGCGGCGCTCCTGATGATCCCCCTGCAGGCGACAGCGCAGCTGGCGCTGGCGGTGGAGAGCTGGCGGCGCGCCGCGGGACCCGCGGTGTTGCGCTGGATGGCGGCGGTCGGCGAGATCGAGGCCCTGTCGAGCCTGGCCACGTTCCGCTTCGAGCACCCGGCGTACCCGTTTCCGACGATCCTCGAGGGAGACGGGGGTGGCCGAGGCGGCGGTAGCGGTGGCGGTACCGATCCATCGCTCGCGCTGCCGGTGTTCGACAGCGCTGGGCTAGGCCACCCGCTGATTCCGGCCGCGCGCCGCGTGGTCAACGACCTCCGCCTCGGCGGCGAGCGGCGGCTGATCCTGGTCAGCGGCTCGAACATGTCGGGCAAGAGCACGCTGCTGCGCACCGTCGGTGTGAACGTGGTGCTGGCGCTCGCCGGCGCACCGGTCTGCGCGCGCGGGCTCACCCTGTCGCCGCTCGTCCTGGGCGCGACGTTGCGGATCAACGATTCGTTGCAGGCCGGCAAGTCGCGCTTCTACGCCGAGCTGACCCGGTTGAAGCAGATCGTCGACCGCGCGGCCGGCACACCACCGCTCCTGTTCTTGCTCGACGAGATCTTGCACGGCACCAACTCGCACGACCGCCGCATCGGCGCCGAGGCGATCATCCGAGGCCTCATCGACCGCGGCGCCGTCGGGCTGGTCACCACCCACGATCTGGCGCTGGCCGAGGTGGCCGCCGCGCTGGGCACGCGCGCGGCAAACGTTCATTTCGAGGATCACCTGGAGGGCGGCGTCATGACCTTCGACTATCGGATGAAGGAGGGGATCGTGCGCAAGAGCAACGCGCTGGAGTTGATGCGCGCGGTGGGCCTGGAGGTGTAGCGGCGCGGCTCGCGTCCCGCAAGGTTTGCCCTCTCCCTAACCCTCCCCCCGCGGACGGGGGGAGGGGATCGGACCCCGTCCGCGACGTCCGCGGGGTAGGGTTAGGGAGAGGGCAAACCTTGCGCGGGTTGCCCTTCGGGAGCCCCCACCGATGAGCCGTTGCTGCTCGCGTGGTCGACCGCATGCCGTCTCGGCAGCTCGACCTCGAACAGCGCGCCGGCGCCTTCCTGGCTCTCGACGCGGATCGTGCCGCCCATCTCCTGCAGCGTGCGGCGCGTGATCCACAGGCCGAGTCCGAAGCCGCCGTAATGGTTCTTGGGCGCGGCGCGCTCGTAGCGCTCGAAGATCACACCTTGCTTGTGCGCGGGGATGCCGATCCCGCGGTCGACGACGCGCACGCGCGCGGTGCTGTCGTCGGCGGTGACCAGCACGTTCACCGGCTTGCCCGCGCCGTACTTGAACGCGTTCGAGAGCAGGTTCGTGATCACCTGCTCGGTGCGCACGCGATCCCAGACGCCGGGCACCGGCCCAGGCGCCTCGAAGCTCACCGGGCAGCCAGCGTCGGCGGCGACCTGGGTCATGCGCGTGACCACGCGATCGACGAGCGCGGTCAGGTCGACCAGGTCGGGCGCCAGCGCCAGCCGCCCCTCGGTGATGCGCGACACATCGAGCAGCGTCTCGACCAGCCGCGACAGCCGCAGGATCTGGTCCTCGATCGCGCCCACCATCTCGGCGGTCTGCCGTTCGTCGATCTTGCGGCGTAGCGCGCGTAGCAGCGTCTCGACCAGCAGGCGCAGCGCCGTGATCGGCGTGCCGAGCTCGTGCGACGCGATCGACAGGAACTCGTCGCGCTCTTGCACGGCGCCGCGCAGCTCCTGCTCCAGCAGGCGCCGCTCGGTGATGTCGATGCATGAGCCGATGTAGCCGGCGAAGCCACCGGTCGGCGTGTAGCGGGGCGCGCCCCGATCCAGGATCCAGCGGAACTCGCCGTCGTGGCGCCGCAGACGGTATTCCATCTCGAACACCGCGCGCGTGTTGAACGCCTCGACGTAGGTGTTCATGCAGTGGGCGAAGTCCTCGAAGTGCACGTTCTCGGCCCAGCCGACGCCCCACTCCTCCTCGACGCTGCGTCCGGTGAAGGTGAGCCAGGTCTGGTTGAAGAACGTGCACAGCCCGTCGGTGCCGGCCATCCACAGCAGCACCGGCGACGCGTCGGCCATGTTGCGGAAGCGGTTCTCGATCTCACCCATCGCCTGGGCGACGCGCTGGTGTGACGTCACGTCGCGGATCACCGCGGCCACACCCAGCCGCTGCCCGTCCCCGCCGTGAAGCGGGAAGTACTGCCCGTCGAAGAAGCGCGACTCGGGCCCGTCGGCGCCGGGCACGGGAGCGCCGCGCGAGCTCGACGCCTGCCCGTCGAGCGCCTGCCGCAGCGGCGCGATCAGGACGAAGGTGAATACCTCCTCGGCGAACGCGCCGATCCAGCGGCGCGCATCGCCTTCGGCCGCGTCTCCGATGCCCGCGAGCCGCCGCGCGGCCCGGTTGGCGTAGATGCACCGCAGGTCGCAATCGAACGCCAGCAGCGCGTCGCCGGAGTGGTCCGCCAGCTGGGTCAGCAGCGCCAGCGACGGGCCGAAGGAATCAGGTGGCATCGCGTCCCTCCGGCGTGAAAGCTCGAACGAACGGCGCCACGCTCTCGGAGGCGCGCGCAGCGACGGCTGCGCCATCGGAGCCAAGGTTGGCGGCGACCGCCGCGGTCGCATCCGCGGCCTGGGGGCGCCATTCGGCGATCCAGCCGGCGATCGCCGCGCGCGCCTCGAGGGCACCGCCGGCGTCGGCTGCGCCGCTCGGGTCAGCGCCGGCGACGCGCAGCAGGCGCTCGGTCCACTCGCGCTGCCAGGCGCCGTCGTCGGCGAACGATCGCAAGATCTGCGCGTCGGCGTAGTCGCCGTGACGCTCGGCCAGCGTGGCCAGGCCGATCAGGAACAGCTCGTCGACGAGCGGCCGCACGCACACGTTGAGCGCCACCAGCGCCGCGCCCCAGTCGTACGTCACCAGCAGCTTCTCGATGGTCCGGCGCAGCGGCTGCCACGACGGATCGCTCTGCCAGCGGTCACGCCCGCTCTCGCCGAACGTCGGCCCGGCGACCGCGCGTAGCTGCGCCATACGGAAGGCGATGCCGTGGATGCGGCGCAGCTCGTCGCCGGTCTGAAACAGGGCCGCGACCGTGATGCGGCCGCTCGGCGCCATCTGCCCGACGTACGCCGCCACCATCTGCAGGCCGTGATAGACGAAGCGCAGCGGCGACAACGTACGCTCGAGCGTCTCGAGCCACGGCGCAGGCAGCGCCGGATCCTGGCGCGCGACCGACGTCGCGTCGAGCACGCACGCGACGAACGCCTCGCGATCGCGTTGCTGCCGCACGTAGCTGGCGTAGGTGGTGGCGCGCGGATCCTCGAACGCCTCCCATCCCGGCGAGGAGCCGGGCGGGTGCGCGGCGCCGATCCGTGAGCCCACCTGGTAGCGGCGGTACCAGTCCGAGGTCGGGAGCTCGAGCGCGAAGCCGCCGCGATCGAAGTAGTAGAGCAGCTTCGACGTCGTGATCTCGTAGGTCGTCGGGATACGGCGCGCCCCCGCCAGGTGCGAATAGGTCTTGCGCGATCCGGTCATGCTCATCGTTTCATGACCTTGGGGGAGCCGGTGCGTGGAGGCTCCAGGACGCCTGCTCTTCGGATACCTGAAAACGCCCGCGAAACGACGGCATCACTTGCTCGAGATCGCCCGGCAGCCGGAACGATCGGCAGAGCGCGGATTCGATGGCCGCGCGCGAGACCGCGCAGCGCGCGGGCACCAGCACGCGCAGGTACGATCCGCGATCGGTCACCTCCACGCGGTCGTTCTCGAGCCGGATCGCCGCCACGATCGCATCGGCGACGGCCCCGGCGGCCAGGACCGGACCGACGCATTCCTCTGCTGGCGAACGCTCACCGACCTTCATTCACTTGTCTCCGAGCATCCGTCTCCGAGCCCCTGTCTCCGAGATCCACCCAGATTTCACCATCCACGATCCGGACCGCGTAGGTGCGCAGCGCCACGCCGGCAGGGTTGAGACCAGCGCCGGTACAGGCGTCGTATCGCCATTGATGGAGGCTGCAGGTGAGCTCCCGACCCGCCAGGTGTCCCCGGCTCAGCGGCCAGGATTGGTGCGCGCAGCGATCCTCGAACGCGTGGACCGCTCCGTCGACATTCACCAGCAGCAACTTTTGCCCTTCGATCTCCAGGCCCAACTTCTCGCCAATCCATAGCTCCTCCTCGCGCAAGACCACCTTCCACGACATCAGCCGGCACCGTATGGGGTTCGCCAGACCAGATCGACGCGGTCGAGTGGGCCGATCCCTTCGCCGCGTAAAGTGGCGCGCGGATCGACGAGCTGACCGCGCAGCATCACGCGCCCCTCGCCGCGCGGGGCGACGCGGACCGCGACCGCCTCGCGCAGTTGCTGCGCCAGATCGCGAGCCGTGTCGTCGGGGCGCACCAGGACGACGACGCCCATGGTGTCGCCCTCGGCGAACCCGTAAACCGGCATCACCGGCGGTCGGCCCGCGGCCGCGGGCTTGCTCGCATCGCTGTTGCCGTGGCGGTTCGCCCTCTCTTCGGGACGCGGCCGGGCGGCTGCGGCGGTGGTGCGATCGAGCCACGGGTAGTCGCCCTGGAACGCGTCCTTGCCCCACGACGCGTGGTCCAGGCCGAAGCTGCGGCGCAGGAGCGCGATCAGGTTCGCGGGCATCTCACCGGCGAGCACGCGCGCCACGACGCCCTTGTGCGCGGCGTAGCGCTCGGGCTCTCGCTCGAAGATCCAGCGGCAGGGCGCCGAACAGAAGATGTATTTGCGTCCGCCGCGCTCGACGACCTCGGCGCTGTTGTGCGCGGGCGTCCCGCTCGACAGCACCAGCTGGCACAGGTCGCAAAAGCTGACGATCGCCGTGCCGTGTACCGCAAAGTCGTTGCCGCGATCGGAGGCCCGCCAGCGGTCGGTGATCTGGCGCCACACCGGCTCGAACGCGTCCCACGACGCCGGGTATTTCTCGTGCAGCCAGGTGCGCTCGTCGGGGCTCGGCACCACCGCGTTGAACCAGACCGACGCGCGATAGGTGTACGCGCTCGCGTAGAGCATGTGGTGAAAGTGGTCGAGCGCGCTCGTGAAGTTGTCCCAGTACCAGGGCCGCGCGAGGCCGTAGTCGTCGAGCGAGCGGATGAACTGGTCGAGGATCCACTCTTCGACGAACTCCTTGAACGAGCAACGCCGGTGCGCGAGCGGCGTCAGATAGTCCATCGCGAAGCCGGTGACGACCGCGAACAGCTGCCAGCTGCGCCAGAACCACTTGTCGACCAGGTACTGCGCGTAGGGCTTGTCCTGCTCGACGATGCGCGCCAGCACCGGTCCACCGATCTGCGCGTGGCGGGCCTCGTCGGTCTGGATGCTCGACAGCATCGCCTCGAACAGCCGATCGCCCACGTCGTGCGCCAGCGCGGACAGCGCCACGAATTGAAGATTCGTGAAGCCGGTCTCGAAGACGAAGTTGGTGCCGATGGCGAGCTCGATCGGGTTTGCGCCCAGCAGCATCTCGTCCATCATGTGGCGTCCGGCGATCGCGACCCAGTTCTCGGAGTGATAGAAGCGGTGGGTCCAGTCGAACTGCCCGTCGAGCGCCACGAGGCCGTGCATGACCGCGAGCGGGACCTGGGCATGGCGCAGCTCATCGAGCGCGCCGAGCGTGGCGGTGGCGCGCCAGGCGCTGTCGCGTCCGAAGCGCGCGGCACGCAGGTTGCCGATCACGGCCGCGAACTCCGCGAGCGGCAGCGTCGCCGCGTGCAGCTTCAGGGCGTCGCGCCACGGCGCTGGCAGCTTCTTGAAGTCGTCCGCGCCGCCCAGGATCTCGCGCACTGCTTGCAGCGAGACCTCCTTGTCGTGCTGGGTCGCGACATACTCCGCGTAGGTGGTCCGGTAGGGCTCGTCCCAGCTCTGCCACGACTCCGTCGGCAGCCAGGGCGTGCCGCTCATCGCCGCCGGGAAGACCTCCTGTTCGTCCACGTAGGAGAACTTCCAATCGAGCTTGCGCGCGAGGTCGAGCCAGTCGTCTCTCTTCATGTCACGACCGGAGCATGATGAGCCGACGGCGGACCAGGGCTCGCAGCTCGTCGAGCCGGAACGGCTTGGGAAAGACGTGAGGACGCACCTTCTCGATGAAGTCGCCGGTCGCCTCGGTGAATGCGCCGCCGGTCATGAAGACCATGCGGGACGTCAGCTTGGGCCATCGTTCGGCGATGGCGGCGTAGACCTCGGGGCCGCCGAGCTCCGGCATCACGAGATCGCAGAGCAGGAGATCGAACGATTCGCCTTCCCGGAGCCGCCCGAGCGCGTCGATGGCGCGGTGGGCGACCACGACGTCGTGCTCCCCGCGCAACGCCGCGCGGATCGCGGCGCCGATCGCCGGCTCGTCGTCGATGACCAGCACGCGGCCGCGCACGGCCGGCGAGGCGACCACGCTCGGCACGGCTGGCACCGCCGGCTCGACGGGCTGCGCGCGCGCGGGCAGGAACACGCGGAAGGCGGTGCCCTTGTTGATCTCACTCTCGATTTCGATGCGCCCGCCGTGGTCGGCGACGGTCTGCCGGCTGATGAACAGCCCGAGCCCGGTTCCGACGCCGGTCGGCTTCGTCGTGAAGAACGGCTCGAAGATGCGTGCGTGCAGGTCGGGCGCGATGCCGCCGCCGGTGTCACGAATCTCGACCATCACCTCGCCGCCTCTCGCCTGCGCGGTGATGCGAATCTCGTTCTGCTCGGCCTGCCCCTCGGGGATAGCCTGTACGGCGTTCACCAGCAGGTTCAGGAACACCTGCTCCAGCGCGCCGGCGTTGCCGTCGACAGGCGGGACCTTTTCGAGGTCGGTCACGAAGCGCGCGCGGTGGCGAATCTGGTTCCACGCCATGGCGATCGCCTGGTCCAGCACCTTGGCCACGTCGATGGCTCCCCGGATCTCCTCATCGGAGCGCGACAGCCTCTGCAGATTGCCCACCGTGCGGCGGATCCGTTCGAGGCCGGTCTGGCAGGTCTCGAGCATCGCCGTCACGTCGCCGAGCCGCGTCGACAGGTCCTCGGGGGGCGACGGCGGCGCCGAATCTTGCGCTGCTTCGACCGCAGTTGTGGCGGCGGTAGCGTTACCGAGCGCGCGCAACTGAGACAGTGTCTGGTCCAGGTTCAGCACGACGAACGCCAGGGGGTTGTTGATCTCGTGGCCGACCGCTGCCGCGACTCGCCCCAGCGATGCGAGGTGCTCCGCCTCCTCGAGGCGGTTCGACATCGCTTGCCACTCCTGCTCGCGCAGGATGCCGTCGATGGCTTTCAGGAGATCGCCGGGATCCAGCGGCTTTCGCAGGTAGGCGTCCGCCGACATCGTGACCGCCTGCGCACTGCCGTCGGCAGAGATGGCGACCACCGGGATGAGCCCCAGCACCGGATCCTGCTGCTGGATCGCGCGAAACTCCCATCCGTCCATCACCGGCATGCGCAGATCGAGCACGATGATGTCGGGGCTGGGCTCGGTGCGGAGCTTGCGCAGCGCCTCCTGACCATTCTCGGCCAGGGAGACACGATAGCCCTCGCCGCGCAGGAGGACGCTCAGGGGCTCGCGGATCGCGCGGTCGTCCTCGACGATCAGCACCAGCGGCTCCCCGCCGTCGCGTCGCGCGCGGCGATCGTTTTTTCGGCCGCGCCCAGGGGGCGTGCCGCCGCCGTTGTCGTTCCGCTCCATCGGGGACACGTTCCACCGATTTGCCCCGAGCCACCCGGCACTGTCACCACTCAAAATCATCGCCCTCCTTCGTGTCATCCGCCCATCACGGCAATGGTATCCCGGATGGAAGGATCTGCCCCGCTAGAGGATCGCTGACGCTGATCTGCGTGGTCAAGCGCAAAATCAGTCGGAGTCCTGAGCCAGGGTCGACTAGCGATCGATAGTGTCTTTACCCCTTCGGGGGCTTTCGTGAGCCGGCTTATTTCAGCGGTCGCACGTGAATGCCGCCAATGCGCGCGAAACCGCGGCCTTCGATCACGAACCCCACGAAGCCGCCAGAGAAGCCGTCGGTTGCGGCGGGGGCGTCGAAGGCGATTTCGCGCCCGGCAGCCTGGACGACGAGACGCCGGTCCTCGCGCCGGACAGTGATCGGCACCGCGCCGCTCGCCGGTAAGGGCAGGGGCTGCGCGGGCTGGGCGCGCTCGGTCGCCGAGGGACCGGTCGTCTGATAGCGCTCCGAGTTCAGCAGGACGTGCACGTCGACCAACCGTGCGTGGTCACCGCTGAGCGCGACGCCGATAGCCTCCATCGGCACGTCGTCGCGGGTGCCGCCGTTCTGGCGGGGGGCACGCACCTCGATATTTCCGGCATCAAAGAACACCGTGACCGTCGGACGTTGCCCCGGCTCGGGACACTCGTAGTTGCGCCTGCACGGCCAGTCGGCCGGCACGTCGTAGTGCAGCTCGAGCGTGAGCGCGGCGCCCGCCCGTGGCACGCCTTCGACGATGGCCGCAGCCCAGGGCTCGCGCCCCTTGAGCCCGCGGTCCCGGCCGATGAAACGAAGATCCTCGAAGCGGCCGGGTGCCTTCTGCGGGCCGCCGAAAATCGGCCCTCCATTTGACGGTTCCCAGATCCAGATCGGCATGGTGTCGAGCAGATCGCCGGAGCGTAGGTGTCGGCGATCGGTCTTCACGTAGTCGGTTGCGCAGAGTGACTCGACCTTTCCATCTTGCTCCATGCGCTTGCGCACGGTGCTGGGGCCCTGAGACAGCACCACGGAGAGCACCCACTCGCGCAGGCAGGGATCGGGTCGGCCGGATGCCAGCACCTCGGCGATGCCGGCGTTGGTGTCGACCTCCTCGGCCAGGTGGCGCAGTTGTCCGGGGCTGGTCTCGATGGTCGAAGCCTCTTTGTAAAGTCGGGTGCTCGCATCGATGTCGAGCAGCCAGCGGCGGCGCTTGGCGCGCTCCTCGAGCGCGTTCACGCGCCACCGTCCTCGGGACGAGAAGCGCGTACCGGCGGCGTAGATGCGATCGAGCAGATCGGTCGCGGCGCGGTAGTCGAGGTGCATCGACGCGGCGGTCTCGTTGAAGGTGCGCCCGAAGATCGAATCGAGGTGCTCCTCCTTGGCGCTCTGGATCTCCTTCGCGTCCTTCACGCCGTAGCGCGCGAAGCGCTCGATCGCGGCGGCGATCGCGCGATCGACGTCGGCCGGCGATTTCGGCGCGTCGGGTTGGCCCCAGCGCTCGCCCATCGGCTGGAACGGCACGATCGGCATATCGGGGAACAGGCCGTCGGCCTCGCGCACGTAGCGCGTGACGAGCGCGTCGCGCAGGCGCATGCGCGCGAAGCGGTCGAGGCCCTCGTCATCCATGCCGTCGGTGAGGATGCGGATCGCGCAGAAGAGCGCGGCGACGCGCTGCTTGCGGTCGCTCGGCCCCTTGCGCGCGGCGACCGCCATCAGTCGATCGATCACCGCCTGCTCCTCGACGCGCAGCTGGCGCCGCGCCTGTGCGCTCTTCACGCGCTTCTCGGCGTCGAGCACATCGGCGCGGCTGCGGATCTCGTCCGCCATCTTCTGGTACGTCTCCAGCGTCGTGCGCGCCAGGCCGAACTCCTGGTCGCGCGCGGTCGCTTCGCGCAGCGCATCGAGCGACTTGTCGTAGTCGGCGTCGTCGAACAGCGAGAGGCCGTCACCAAAGCGCCGGAAGGCCTCGAGGTCGGCTGTCTGGATGCGCGCCATGGTCGCGCGCTCCTTCGGGCTCAGCGACACGCCGATGCCGGCGACGATCGCGTTGGCAAGCTTCTTTTCCAGCTCGAAGAACGCGTCGCGCTCGCCTTTGGCGTCGGTGGCGAGCACGACGCGGCCGGTGGCGATCTCGATCGTGCGCGCGTCCAGGCGCAGCTCATTGCCCACCAGCGTGAACGTCCCGGTCACCAGATGCGTCGCGCCTGCCAGCTTGCCCACGCGCAGCGCGGTCTTCGGATCCGCCGCCGCCGAGCGACTGAGCTTCATCTCGCGCCGGAGCGCCGCTAGCTGGGTGCGCTCGACCACGGCGATGCTGTGGGCCGACGCCAGGTCGGTGGTCAGCATCGATTGCAGGCCGGCGCCCAGCGACTCGTAGCCGTTGATCGCGCCCGAGCCCTGGAAGTCGATGACCGCGACGCGGATCGCGGGATCGGACGCGGCCGGTGGGGCCGCAACGGTCACTGCCGCCACGACGGCCGCGATTCTCAGAATGGTTCGTGTCGTCGTGCATCCCATACCGGAGCCGGGTACACGCTTAACATCAGCCCAACGGGCACCGCAACCGCAGCGCCGCTCGGACGGCGAGTTAAATCGTCCTATCGCAAGCGCGTTGTCAGCGCGGTCAGCTTCGCCTGCACGATCAGATCGCGGAGGAAGCCGGCCTCGATCAGCGCGCCCGCGGGGTTCGTGTGGGTCACATCGGTGCCGAGCGCGTGGTACTGCTGCCAGCCGTTGGGGCCGAGCAGCATCAGCCACTGGATCGTCCGCGCGGTCATATCGAGGAACGGCACATTCTGTTCGGTGGCGACCTGCTGGGCGATCATCGGCAGGTTCGCGCCGGTGCTGTTGATGTGCTGGGGCGCGACGACCGTCCCGTTGAATTGCGCGCGTGCGACCGGCGACACCACCACGGGGAAGGCGCCCTTGGCCTTCACGCGCGTCACCATCGCGGTCATGTTGTCGTGGAAGTCCTGCGCGGTGTTGGTCTTGTCGTTGTGCCCGAACTGCAGCAGCACCCAGTCGCCGGTGTGCAGCCGCGACTCGATCGCGCCGAACAGCGCCGCGCTGGCGAGGAAGCTGGCCGAGCTCTCGCCCGAGTCGGCGTAGTTGGCGATCGATACCGGGTAATTGAAGAACTGCGGCAGCTGCTGGCCCCAGCCGCCGTAGTCCAGCGTCGGCTGATCGCACACCGTCGAGTCGCCGCCGAGGTAGATCATGAACGGCGCGGTCGCGGGCGCGAAGCCGATTGCCTGCAGCTGCGGGGGCTGGCCGTTACTGCCGAGGAAGTAGACGTCGAGGCCGGGCGTCCCCTCCGTGCCGGCCGGCACCACTTCGAGCGGCTGACCTTCTGGCTGGCGCACGTTCACGGTGAAGGTGAAGCGCGCCGTCTGGCCGGCGGCGGTCGCGACCGGCGCCAGCATCGTGCGCAGTCTCTCGGCCTGGACCATCGTCGTGCCGGCGGCGGCGCCGCCGAGCACGACGGTGACGTCGTAATTGCCGGGATTGCCGCCGAAGTGGCATTCGATCGGATCGGTACCAGTGCAGAGCGCGCGCGTGGTGGTGGTGGGGTTGGGGCCGACCGGCGGCGAGCCGCCCGCGCCTGTCACCATACCGCCCGCGCCAGTCATGCCGCCGGCGCCGGTCATGCCGCCCGTGGCGGTTTTGCCGCCGATGCCGCTGCCGCCACCACTGCCGGCGTCGGTGGCGCTGCCGCCCGCGCCGGTCGTGCCGCCCGCCCCGCCCGCGCTGCTGCCGGCGTCGGCGAGGTCGCCGTGGCCGCCCATCGTGTTGCCGCCCGTGCCGGCGTTCGATGCGCCCCCGCTACCAGGGCTGACCTGACCGCCGGCGCCGGTGGTATCACCGCTGCCCGCGTCGCCGCCGGAGCAGCCGGCCGCGCCGAGACAGCCCGCCGTGATGACCGCGGCGGCCGCGGTGTTCCAGAAAAAGCCCAGTGAGACCTGCGTTCGCTTCACCAACAGGAAAGGGCGGGACAGGCCAGGATTGGTGCAGGCGCGTTCTTACGGGCGGTACGTCAGCACCTCCTCACCCCGACTCTCCTCCATGCGGACATGGAGAAGAGGGAGTACCTACCTACTGCCCGCACATCGTCGCGACCGGCACCACGCACGTCCCCGCGGTGCCGCCGCCGGCGGTGAGCACGCAGCGCGCGGGAGCGAGGCAGCTGGGACCGAGGACGGTGTCGCAGGCCGGGGTGGCCGCGGTTTCGACGACCGACGCCTGGCACACGCCGACCGCGGCGCCGGTGGGGATGTTGCAGTTGCCGGCCAGGCAGTCGGCGCGCGAACCGTCGGCCAGCGTTCCGCACGACATGCCGTCGCCGACGAGCGCGATCGGCATGCAGGTCTTCGCGCCGGCCGCGCCGGCGCAGTAGAGGCCCAGCGCGTTGTCGCACGCGGTCATCGCCTGGCCCGCGCCGCAGGCGACGCCCGGTTTCGAGCCACCCATCTGGCACGTGCCCATCGTCATCGTCGTCGCGTTCGAGCCCACGCAGGTGAGGCCGCTGTCGCACGGGTGGGTGCCGTCGCACGCGCCGTTCATCGACACCACCGCCTCGCAGGTGTTGTCGGCGGCGACACAGCGCTGGTTGTGACCGCACGCCGAGTCGGTGCAGTCGGCACCCGCCGCCGGCATGTCGGCGCATACGCCGCACACGCTGGTCTTGGCGCCCTGACAGAAGCCGCTCGTGCACTGGCCGCCGAACGTGCAGTTCGCTCCATTGACGAGCCCGCCCGTGATCGTGCAGTCGGCGGGTGGGTTGTTGTCGAAGAAGTCCTGGCATGAGTACGTCGTGAAGGCCTTCACGCAGGCCTCGACCTTGGCCGGGCTGTTACCGGTCTCCGGCGCTGTCAGGCCGTTCTTGCACGCGAGCAGCTCGCGCTGGAGGCAGGTCGCCATGTCGCCGTAGACGCGCGCGAGGCTCGCGCCCACCGTGGTCGAGCCGGCCACCGCCGTGCAGGTCGAGCGCTGGTTGCAACGCGCCGCCGCCAGATCCGAGCACGCCTGCTGGATGCTGGGCCCCGACGTCGAGCCGCAGCCCGCGGCTGTGAAGCCCGTGAAGACGACGAATGTGACTGCTAGCAAAGCCCCGACCGACCACTGTGGAAATCGCATCGCCATCATCGTCAGGGCGTGCGCGATCCGCGTCAAGGAACGCCGGTCACGTGGGACGACGCATTTCGTCCGCGCGAAGCGTCGATAGCATAACTTTTTTGGTGACCTGTTTTCGTCAGCCAGCGACCCATTCTCACCATAAACGGCGAATTCCGTTACCCATCTCCGACGGTTTCGGCGATTCTCCCCGTCGAGCTATGGAGGCTTGGCATGACTTACAAATATCGCTCGCAGAATCTTGCTCACATTCTCGGGGCGGCGGCGGTGGCGGCGGTTTTCCTCGCAGGATGCAATCCGTTTTCGCATGACGGCGGGGCCGGCGAATCCGGCGGGTCCAGCGGAAGCACAGGCGGCCGCACCGGGGCCGGCGGCGCTACGTCCGGCAGCAGCACCGGCGGTCGCAGCGGCACCGACGCCGGCGCGGGCAGCGGCGGCCAGGTGGGGCAGGCCGGCGGCAGCGGCGGTCGCGGTGGCGCGGCCGGTAACGGGGCGGCGGGCGCGGCTGGCGGCAACGGCGCGGGTGGCAACGGCGCGGGCGGCGCGACCGGCACCGGCTCGTGCACCAACGACCGCCGCGACGGCACCGAGACCGGCATCGACTGCGGCGGTTCGTGCGCCGCGTGTCCCAACTACAAGATCAACGCGCCCAACCGCAGCGACACGCTCGGCAGCAGCTGTAACAACGGCCCGGGGTACATGTGCGCGCGACAGATGGTGTTCTCGCCCGAGTTCAAGCAAGCCGCGTTCGACGACTGGGGCATGGACGATCCGCCCTTCGTCTACGGCGTCGTCGGGCACGATCTCGATGCCGGCGGTGTCGACGCGAACGGCAGCAACGCGTGCTGCCAGTGCTATCAGCTGATCTTCGAATCGCCGACGGGCGCGTCCGGTTTGCCCACGCCCAAGCCGATGATCGTGCAGGCGTTCAACACCGCGGCCGGCGGCCCGAAAAACTTCGACATCTACATGGCGGCCGGCGGCTACGGGGCGAACAACGGGTGCACGGCTGGCGCGAACCCGATGTATTCGATGTATCCCATGATCGGAAATTTCGACGGCGGTGTACGCGCGACTCTATACCAGCAGTGTGGTTCGAGCCTGTCCTCAATCTCTTCGGCGACTTGCCAGAGCTTCATCGTGTCGCAATGCGAGCAGATCCAGTCGACCTTCTCGCCAGTCACCCAGAGCACCAGCCAGGCGTCGTGCGAGCAGGCGAACTTCCCGAACAGCCACTACCACATCAACTGGAGCGTGCGCGCGATGCGCGTTGAGTGTCCCACCAACCTCACGCGCGTCACCGGCTGCAAGCTGAACCCGCAAGGCCTGCCGCAGCCGAACCCCGCCGCCAAGGACGTCGGAAGCGCCACCAGCGACTTCCGCACCGGCTACACCACGACGACGATGCAGGACTGCTGCCGGCCGACGTGCGCGTATCCCAGCAACGTGAGTAATTCGGATTCGCAGTATTCGGTGTTCTATACCTGCGATCGCGCGGGCACTGCGCAATAGGCAACCCTCGCCGAACACCGAGCGCCCCGTCCTCGTCCTCGTCCTCGATCCGCTTCCGAATACGAGGATAGCGATGAGGACGAGGACGAAGCGCCAGGTGAAATTCGGGCCCCTACCTGGATATCCGTCAGGTTTCCCGTTCACGATTTCTCTGTAACAGTTCGGAGTCGCGGTTCTCAGTCTCCGAATGCGATCAGGTGCGGATTTTCCTGACGCATCTGGGATATAGATGTCGCTTCGGCGATGAACCGTTTAGCCAGAGGCACGCTCGTGGAGATCTTCACAATCGAGAATCGGTGGGTTCGACTGTCCGAGATCTGCAATCACATCATCGCCAAGGTCGACAGCCGGGGCGCCGGCGCTCTGACCGCGGTCGAGCGCACCATCGATCGGGTCAATGACTTCGAGTACCGGATGATCCAGGGTGGCTTGAGCGGCCTGCTTTACGCCGACTGGCTGGATTGGGGCGCGATCCAGGAGGTGGCGTCCGCGCTGGAAACCGTGGGCGCGCGCGACGCCGCGCGCCTGCTCAACGAGATGGTGGTGTACATCGCGGACGTGCTGGACCGGCAGCCAGCGCTGGGCGTGCGCACCGATCTCGGCTGGGGCGATCTGCTGGCGCAGGTCGATCCGACGCGCACGCTGGATCGCATCGAGCGCGAGCTCGGCCCGCACATCGATGGTCTCAACCGCCACCTTCTCGAGTACGTCGAAGCGCACCAGTTCGAGTTGCTGCGCGCCGACGACGGCGGCGCTGGTCGATGATCCGCGACGCGCGCGAGCACGACCTGCCCGCGATCGTCGCCATCTACAACGCCGCCATCCCCGGTCGGATGGCGACCGCCGACACCGAGCCAATCTCGGTCGAGTCGCGGCGCAGCTGGTTCCGCGATCGCGCGCCCGACCGCTACCCGATCTGGGTCTGGGAGGAGCTGGGACAGGTCGTCGGTTGGCTCAGCTTCGGCAAGTTCTACGGCCGTCCCGCGTACGCCGCGACCGCCGAGGTCAGCATCTACGTCGAGCCGGCCGTCCAGCGGCGCGGGATCGCGCGCGGGCTGATGGAGCATGCGATCGCGCGCGCCCCGCAGCTGGGCCTGACGACATTTCTCGGCTTCATCTTCGCGCACAACACCGGCAGCGTGGCGCTGTGCGAGGGCTTCGGCTTTCAGCGCTGGGGCCTCCTGCCACGGGTGGCGGTGCTCGACGGCGTGGAGCGCGATCTGCTGATCCTTGGACTCCGGCTCGACCCCTAGGGCTTGCGGCTCGGCGCCTTGTCGCCAGCAACGGCAGCCTCGTGCTATGTAGCGGGCCCGATGTCCACGCGCGCAGACACGTCCGCTCCGACCACCGACGCGCGCCCGGTGCGCGTCCGCATCGCTCCGTCGCCGACGGGCGATCCGCACGTCGGCACCGCGTACATCGCGCTCTTCAACTATGCGTTCGCGAAGAGCCGCGGCGGCAAGTTCATCCTGCGTATCGAGGACACCGATCGCGCGCGCTCGACGCCCGAGTCCGAGGCGGCGATCCTGCGCGCGCTGTCCTGGGTCGGGCTCGGCTGGGACGAGGGCCCGGACGTCGGCGGGCCGCACGGCCCGTACCGCCAGTCGGAGCGCCTGTCGATCTACCAGCGCGAGCTCGAGCCCTTGCTGGCGTCGGGTGCCGCGTACCGCTGCTTCTGCACCGCCGAGCGGCTCGAGGCGGTGCGCGTGGACCAGCGGAGCAAGAATCTCTTCGTCGGCTACGACGGCCACTGCCGCGGCCGCACCGCCGACGACGTCGCCGCGCGCATGAAGGCCGGCGAGCCGTTCGTGGTGCGGCTGGCGATGCCGCGCACCGGTGAGACGGTGTTCGTCGACCGCCTGCGCGGCGAGGTGAAATTCGAAAACGCGCAGATCGACGACCAGATCCTGCTCAAGACCGACGGCTTCCCGACCTACCACCTGGCCAACGTCGTCGACGACCACCTGATGGAGATCACCCACGTGATCCGCGCCGAGGAGTGGCTGTCGTCGACGCCCAAGCACGTGCAGCTGTACAAAGCGTTCGGCTGGCAGGCGCCGGAGTGGGTGCACATGCCGCTCCTGCGCAACGCCGACAAGTCGAAGATCTCGAAGCGCAAGAACCCGGTGTCGCTCGACTACTACCGCGACGCCGGCTTCCTGCCCGAGGCGCTGCTCAACTACCTCGGCACGATGGGCTGGTCGATCTCGGGCGATCGCGAGAAGTTCACGCTGGCCGAGATGGTGGCCGCTTTCTCGTTCGATCGGGTGAGCCTGGGCGGGCCGGTGTTCGATCTGGTGAAGCTGTCGGCGATGAACGCGGACTACCTGCGCGCGCTCGATGACGATGCGATTGTTGGGCGCTTGCGCGACTGGCGCCTGTCCGACGCACACCTGCGCGCACTGATTCCGCTCGTGCGTGAGCGCATTCAGCGCCTCGATGAGTTCCTGCCGCTCACCGACTTCTTCTTCTCGGGCGACCTCGACTACGCGCCGGTGGCGAAGGATCTGCTGCCCAAGGAGCGCACGCCCAAGCAGGTGTCGGAGCTGCTGGCGCTGTTCGGTGAGGCGCTCGATACCCAGCGCGATTTCTCGCCGGCCGGGCTCGAGGCGTTCACGCGCACGTTCGCGGAGAAGAACGCCTGGTCGAGCAAGGAGCTGTTCATGCTCGTGCGCGTGGCGGCGACCGCGAAGAAGGCGACGCCGCCGCTGTTCGAGACACTGGCGACACTCGGGCGCGAGCTGGTGCGCCGCCGCATCCGGCTGTGCGCCGACCTGGTCAAGAAGATGCCCGCACCGGCGCCGCCCGCCGCCAAGTGACCCGCGGGGGCGGCGCCGCGGCTCCGTCGTCAGACTTGCTCGCGCAGGGCGCGCTCGCGCCGGGCGTGCCGCTCGGGGTTTACGTTCACTTCCCGTTCTGCGGCGTGCACTGTCCCTACTGCGACTTCGCGGTCGAGGTGCGCGAGGAGATCCCGCACGACGCCTACGCCGGCGGGGTGGTCGCCGAGATCGACGCCCGCCGCGGCTGGTTCGCGGGCGCCGGGGCGCTGCAGTCAATCTACTTCGGCGGCGGAACGCCGGGGCTGTGGCGCGCCGATGCGCTCGCGCGCGTGATCGATGCGGCCTGCGGGGCGTTCGGCGCGAGCGATCCGGCGGCGCGCGCCGCGCTGGAGATCACTGTCGAGGCCAACCCCGGGGAAGTCGATGAGCCGCACCTAGCGGCGCTCGCGCGCGCCGGCGTCAACCGGTTGTCGCTGGGCGCACAGGCGTTCGACGATCGCCTGCTGCGCGCGATCGGGCGCAACCACGACGCCGCGGCGATCCCGGCGGCGGTCGCGTTGGCGCGCGCGGCCGGCATCGACAACCTGTCGCTCGACCTCATGTTCGGCCTGCCCGAGCAGAGCCTCGACGACTGGCGGCGCAGCGTCGACGCCGCGGTGGCGCTGGCGCCGGAGCATGTCTCGGCGTACGCGCTGACCATCGAGCGCGGGACGCCGTTCGGCGCGCTCGACCGCAGGGGAAAGCTGCCGCGCGCCGGCGACGACGCGGTGGCAGCGATGTTCCAGGCCGGCCGCGCCGCGCTTGCCGCCGCCGGTCTCGCGCACTACGAGGTGTCGAGCTACGCGCGCCCCGGCCGGCGTGCGAGGCACAACTCGCTCTACTGGCAGGCCGCGGGCGCCGCCTATCTCGGCGCCGGCGCGTCGGCGTCGTCATTTCGCCCGCTTGCCGCTGGTGGCGGCTGGCGCTGGGCCAACCCGCGCGCGAGCGCGACCTATTTACGTGCGGCGCACGCGGGCGCGGGGAGCCCGGCGCCGGTGCATGTCGAGCACCGCGCGCCCGCCGATCTCGAGAACGAAGCAGTCTGGTTGGGCCTACGCACCGTCGACGGCGTCGACCGCGCCGCCCACCGCCGCCGCTACGGCCGCGACGTCCTCGACGGCCGCGAGGTCGGCGTTGCGGCTTGCCTCCGCGCCGGCTGGCTCGACGTCAGTGACAGTCGTGTCGGTCTCTCCGAGGGCGGCTGGCTGTTCGCCGACGAGGTCGCCACGCGGCTGTGGCGCGACGATCCGCCCTGAAGAATCCTCCGACACGCCGGGCATCATCGCCATCTGGGGCGGCGCCACCAGATCCGGCGGCAAGTACGAGCGATCGGCGAGCCGCCGCAGCCACCAGCGGCGGCCGTCGAACTCCAGCACGCTGTGCGCGGCGACCGGCTGCGGGATGCGATCGCGGTAGAGGCGCAGCTCGATGCCGGTCAGCTGGCAGATGAGCAACCGAAGCCAGGTCTTGTGCCCGACCAGCAAGACGTCACCCGAGCGATCGGCGGTCGCATGCAGACAACGGATGCCCTCGACGACCTCCCGCGCGCGGCGCGCGACTTCGAGCGCCGATTCGCCGTCGGGCGCGCCCCGCATCGGATCGGCGAGCCAGTGCCGGTAACCCTCGGGATCGTCGCGCTCGACCTCGCCCTTGGTGCGCCCCTGCCATGAGCCGTAGTTGATCTCGTCGAGCCCGCGGTCGACGATCGGCACCTTGCCGAGCGCGGCGGCAAAGGGCGCCGCTGTCTCCATCGCGCGTCGGCGCGTGCTGATATAGATCGCCCGCCAGATCGGTCCGCTCTCGTGGCGCGCCCAGCGCGCCGCAAACGCCTCGGCCATCCGGTGACCGTCGCGGTTCAGCTCGGCGTCGAGCATGCCGCAGAAACGATCCTGGCGGCTGAGGTCGGTCTCGCCGTGGCGGAGTAGATGGAGTTTCAAATGCGGATGGTTCACCTTGCGGTCCACCCCGTCCCACTGATCAAAGCGCGTGCCATCAGCAGAGGCTGCCAGCCCGCTAATTCCCCGCGATTTCATCACATTCGGGGAGTTGGCGGCGCGTGTTGGTCGGGTTTTCGTAACTCGGCTGCTCCCGCGGAGCACCCATTCGTAGCAGTCCCTTTGACCTCCCAGCGCTCGAGGTTGAGGCGCATCCGTTCGTGGACAGATTGGGATCAGCAGTGAAGAGGAGGGTCCTATGCGCACGGTGGCGATGACCTTGGGAGTTGGTTTGGGATCTTGGATCTGCGTGGCGCTTGCAGGCTCCGGGTGTGGTGCCAGCACGCAGCTGGTGCCGGCGCACACAGCGAGCCGGGCGCCCGAGCAGCCGTCGGCTGCCGAGGCCAACGTTGGTGGCGTGCGCTTGCTCGTCGAGGGAGATGCCTGGCCGGGCAAGTCCGCGACGCTGGCGCGCGGCGTGTCGGCAATCCTGGTGATCGTCGAGAATCACGGCGATCGCCCGGTCGTGATCCGTCGCGACGACTTCGCGTTGCAGGGCGCCGCAGGCGAGCGGTTCGCAACCATCGCGCCCAGTCAGGTGCCGGCGGCTGGTCCGCAAGAGCCGATCCCGGTGCCTGCGCCGGTATTCAGCGCGGATGAGGCGCACCGCAGCGAGGCGATCTCGCCGGCGCCGGGTCCGAATCCGGTCAATTCGCTGAGCCGGGTCGAGACGTCGTTCCCGCAGAACCCACTCGTCTTCCGCACCGCGGTCGTCACGCCGCAGTCCTTCCGGCACGACATCGAATCGCGCGCGCTGGCCGAGGGGACGCTCGTGCCGGGGCAAAAGCGCGCCGGCTTCGTCTATTTCGCGGGCGGTCTCGGCGGCGAGCGCCAGCTGACCTTCGAGGCACGCGTGCAGAAGCCCGGCGGACGTCCCTTCGACGTCGCGCTGGCCGACATCCCGCTGCGCGTGAAATAGCGCGGCGGCCCTGGAATTGGCGCGGCGCTCGGCGGTCGATCGGCTAACCTGCGGCGCGTGAGCCGTCATGACAGCGCCGCGCACCGCTGCCCCGAATGCCGCATGCACCGGACACTCTGCATCTGCGCGCTGATCCCCCGCATCGAGACGCGTACGCGGCTGCTGCTCATCCTGCACCAGCTCGAGGACCGCAAGCCGACCAATACCGGCAGGCTGGCGGCGCGCTGTCTCACCAACAGTGCCGTGAGCACCCGGTCAGGCGGGCCGCCGGCCGCGATGTGGGAAGGAACCGAGCCGGTGCTGCTGTTTCCTCACGACGAGGCGCGACCGCTGGAGTCGTGGCGTGACAGCCCGCGGCCGATCACGCTGGTCGTTCCCGACGGTACCTGGCGCCAGGCCAACAAGGCGCGCCGGCGCGTCGAGGGTCTCGAGGCGCTGCCGTGCGCGGCCCTGCCGCCGCTGGTGCGGTCGAGCTATCGGTTGCGCCATGACCGCCGGCCCGATCGCGTGTCGACGATCGAAGCGGTCGCGCTCGCGCTGCGGATCCTCGAGGGCCCGACCGTCGCGGAGCCGCTGGAGTTGATCTTCCGCATCATGGTCGATCGGACGCTGTGGACGAATGGACGCATCGCCTCGGGCGAGGTGACCGGTGGGATCCCGGCCGGCGTGCGTTCGCACGATCCGTTGGGAACCGTGCCACGTCCGCTCCGATCCCCGTCCGCGGGGGAGGGTTAGGGAGAGGGAAGACCTTGCGAGTGGGGCGCCCGCGGATGCCGCGATCGCAAGGCTGGCCCTCTCCCTAACCCTCCCCCGCAGACGAGGGAGGGGACCGGAGATTCAGGAACTCGCGCAGCGCTTCGAACCAGATCAGCTTTTGCTTGAATCCAGGGAAGCTGGCGTTGAGCCCGCTCGGGTTCGGTACGACGAACACGGCCGCGTCCGAGATGCGCTCCGCCTTGGCGCCGGCGCCGCCGCTGCGCGGAAGCTGAAAATACATCTGGTAGAGGCTCAGCCCGACGAAGGCGACGACGCGCGGGCGCAGCTTCGCGATCTTCTGGGCAAGCAGGCGCCGGCCGCGCGCGATCTCGGATGACGTCAGCTCCGCCGCCGTGCGGGTCGTGCGCGCGCACAGGTTGGTGAGCGCGATGCCGAGCTCGCCCAGGCGCTGGTCTTCCTCGTAGTGCAGGAGGCGCGGCGTGAGCTTCGCCGCGTGCAGCAGCTTCCAGAACGGATTGCCGTTGCCGGCGAAGTGATGCCCGACGGCGCCCGAGCGCAATCCCGGGTTGATGCCGACCAGCAAGAGGCGCGGGTGCGGCGGCATGACGTCTTTGAGGCGCGGCACGTCGGTGTCGACTCATACTGCTACGATGATGGCGTGCTCGCCAACCGGGTTCGCTGGCCTCGCCCGCGCAGCCGCCATCCGCTGTTGGCGCTCGCGCGCTGGCTCTGGACGTTGCCGACCAACATCGTCGGTCACGCCGCCGGGCTGCTGGCCAGCGGTCGCTTGCCGTCGCGCGTGGGCGGTGCGGCCGCCGTCGGCTGGCTCTATCCGATTCGCCGCGGGCGCGGGCTCGATTGGGTCGGCGCGGTCACGCTGGGGCACGCGATCCTGCATCGGCCGGGATTGCTCGACGGGCGCGCGCTCGTGCAGCGGCTGACCCTGGCGCACGAGCTGGCGCACACACGCCAGCACGATCGACTCGGGCCGCTCTACCTGCCGCTGCACATCTCCGCGCAGGCCATCAGCGCGTTGCTGTCGCTGGGTGGCCGGCCAATCGTCAGCCGCGTGCACGATCGCAATCCCCTGGAGCAAACGTTCATCTGCATCTCCGCGGGCGCGACCCACCTCGATGATCTGCCTTCGCTCCGCGACGCGCGTGAGATCGAGGATTTTCTCGCCGCGTTCGGCGCGTGATCCGGCGCGTCAGAACACCAGACCCTGCGGCGTGAGCGCGATCGACGGGGCGGGGCGCCCGTCGCGCGCGCGCTGCTCGCCGAAGGTCATGCCGGTGCTGCTGGTCACCGTCGTGCGGCTCATCCTGTAGAGCACGAGCCCAGTGATGCCGGTGGCGGCTCCTCCGGCCAGGAGCTCGAGCCCGGTGCGATCGCTCGACGGCGAGTTTCCTCCCGACGCCAGGCGGACGAAGCCGATGAGCGCGATCACTCCGCCCGCGATGGCGAGGATGGTGCCAACATTGCCCTGGGTTTGCGAGCCGGGGTGCACGTCGAGCGTCAAGTGAGTTGCGTTGTCGGGAAGCAGGAACGGTGACGTTGGGGGCGAATCGTTGCTCTCGATGACGTAGGTGAGGTTGCGCTGGAGGACCCGGCGGCAGGGAACTCCGCAGGCCGGCCAGGACTGGCCGGCAGGTGTCACCTGGTCGATCCGCATTCCAGCGTCTTCGCTGCGCAGCTCGATGTAGACGCCGTTCGGCGGCGGCGGCGGCGGGGCGGCCGCGACGGGCCGCGTGGGCGGAGGCGCCGGCGGAGGCGCCGCGACCTGGTTCGGATCGTCGACCGGGGCCGCCGGCGTCGCGGTTGGTGGCGCTGGCGCGGTCGAGGGCGGCGGCGCCTCCTTCACCGCAGAGGCCTCGTCCGAAGTCGGGCTCGCTTCCGTCGCTTTGTCCGGTGGCGGCGGACGCATCAGTTGCGGTGGCGGCCACAATCGTCGCGAAGCCGGCGGTTCTTTCCGCGACGGTGTCGTGGGCCAGTCGTCGTGCACGGGCGGGCTCTGCGCCAAAGCGACGCTGCCCAGCAACCAGATCGGCGCTCCGACGAGGATCAGAGCGGACGCCGCCGATTTTCGGGTCCGCACCGATCGCCCCACACCCATGCGCGCATCATACAACGGGCGCCGGCCGGCTCTTCGTTCCCGGGGATGATACCGGGCTGCGCACCAGGCCTTCGAGCGTGCGCTCCCAGAGAAAGTACGCGCGCGCTTCCGCGCCGCGGTCGGTGCCGGCGATCCGGACCGCCGTGAGGTGGAGCAGCGGCGGCGCCAGGCGCGCTCGGACCTCGTCGGTCAAATCGCCGACGGCGGCGGCGACCCGCGCGCGGTGGGCGGCGATGCGCCGCAGCTCTGGATCGGGCGGCGCGGTTTCGGGGCCTGAGCTCAACACCGCCCGCAAGCGGCGGGCGCGCGCGCGAAAGTCGGCGTCGAGCGCGCGCGGCTCGGCCGCGTCGATGTCGTCGAGCGCCGCCGACTCGGCGTCCCGCCGCCGGCGCGCGAGCTCGTGGCGTTCGCGTACCCCGAAACCGAGGCCGGCCAGAAGGGCGTCGAAGGTTGCGACCACGAGCTCGATTGCGTCGCGCCGCCGGTCGTCCCGCCCCTCGGTGGGGGCGGGGTCGGGGGGATCGCGCTCGGCGGACAGCAGCGAACACGCGAGGTCACTATCGGATTCGAAGATGTGGAGCGCGGCGGCGACGCCGGCGTGACCGCCGAACCGCGCAACCTCCGGGTAATAGGCGCCTTCCTCGACGCGCGCGACCGCGCCCGACGCGCGCGCGGACTCGAGATGACGGTCGAGCCGCGCGGCGAAAGCACCGGCGTGCGCGCGGTTGGCGGCGTGCGCGCGGACGCGCAGGTGAGGGTGGCGGTCGCGCTCGTCGGCGTACCGCACGAAGAACCAGTGGTCGATCTCGCCCGCGTCGAGCGCATCGCGCACCGCCGGAGCCACCGCGTCCAGCAGCACGTCGTCTTGCCGATCCTCGGCGCCGTAGAGCGCGAAGGTGCGCCAGCCAGACGCTGCCGGGGCCAGGCGCGGCGGCGGGACCGGGCCGGCGGTGCCGAGCGCGCGCTGGCGGGCTTCGGCGGCGCGCGCGCCGGCCTCGTCGGGCACGTCGACCAGCGCCACCACCGCTTCGATGCGGCGTCCATCCTGGTCGACGGTGCCGGCTGGCGCGCGCGCGCCAGTCTTCGGGCGCCGAGATTTGCGGCCCGCCGTCTCCGAATCGGAGAGCGGTGGCCAGATCTCCCAGGCGCGCGGTTGTCCGGTGAGGTCGCGCCACGCAAGGGCACGGTCGAGATCGACCGGCAGCAACTGATCCTCGACGCCGACTTGCACGAAGCGGGGCGGGGGCGGCGCGCCGCCCTCACCGCGCCTCCAGCGACGGAGCGCACGGGCGTCGAGGGCGGCGGGGAGACGCCAGCTCGCGGGCGAGACCACGAAGCCGTCGATCGAGATGCGCGGGACGTGCGCGAGATCGGCGAGCACGCCGAGCGACAGCGCCCACGGCGCGTGCTGGCGATAGAAGCTGAAGCCGGCGAGCAGTCGGTAGAGACCGGCAGGAGCCGTGGTCGAGCGCACGCGCGCGAGCGGCGACGGCACGATCTCCCTGAGCCCGCCATCGTCGGCGCGGGCGCGACCGGAGGCGAGGGCCAGATCCGCGGCGCCCGTCCCGCTGACCAGGGCCAGCTGCCCCGGCTGCAGCGCTTCGGGGACGGCGCCCGGTATGGGTCGCCGGGCTTCGCCGCGCGCGTCGTCATCGAGCGCGTGCTCCGGCCACCCCGACAGCGCCAGAACACCGTCCCGAAGCGGCGGGTGCGCGCACAGATCGGCGAGCGCGGGCGTCGGCGCGTAGGCGACGTCGAGGCGGCGCTGGTGTGGATGGGCCGCGCGCTCGGCGGCATCGAGCGCGGTGAACGCGCCGGCGAACGCCGGTCCGAGCGCGTGCGCGAACCGGCCCCAGGAAGCGCCGGCAGGTGCGTGCAGGCCCAGCAGCCAGGCGGTGCGCGGCGGCGCCGGCGTCAGGAACAGCTCGCAGGTCGCCGGCGGCGGCGCCGGTGGCAGCAACTGGTCGAGAGCGGCCGGGTGGAGCGCGATTTCCGCGCGCCCCGCCGCGCGCGCGGAAGCGATCTCGTCGACGAGCAGGCGCACCAGAGCTGGCGGCGGCGCCGGCGCTCGCCCGCGCGCCAGCGTACCCGGGACATGGTCCTCGGCGCCATCGCCGCCGCTCGGGTCGACGCCGTAGTCGCCAAGCGCCCACGCCGCGGGGTCGAGCGCGCCCGCGCCGAAGAGCTCGACCGCGTCGTCGAGCGCCTCGAGTGCGCGGGGATCGCCGGCGCGCTCCGCGGCCGGTGGCGCGAGCGCCTCCTGCAAGCGAAAGAGCAGGGGCGCGAGGCGCGCCGCCCGTTCGACGGTGGCGCGCTCCAGCGTCAGCGCGCGTGCCGGATGATGGAGCAGGGTCGCGACCACGTCGGGCGCGCCGTCCGGGCCGGCATCGTCGTGGCCACCGCTCGCGCTGAGGACGCTCGCGCCACCTGGAAGCTCGCGGAGCGCGGCTCGGCCCGCGTCGAGATCGCCTGCGTCGAGCGCGGCGCCCGCGCGCGCGAGGATCGCCGCTTCCGGTGGCAGGGGCCGCAGGGCCGCCAGCCGGTCGGACATCCAGCGAGCGGCGGGTGGACCCACCAGCGGCGGCGTGAGGTCGCAGAGCAGGAGCTCGTCGTCGAGGAGCAGCAGCAGGAGCTCGTCGGCGTCGGCTCCTTCGTCGCCGCCGCGAGGATCGCCCGCTGCGGCGCGCGCGGCGGGCCATGGCGTCCAGTCGGCGCACGCATCGAGGATGCGGAGCAGCTGCGCGTCGAGGTCAGCCTCGCGCTCTTCGGCCATGCCCGCGCCGCCCGCCAGCCAGCGTACGCGGTCGGCGCCGCGCAACAGCGACGGCGCGGCGCGCAGGTGCACCTGGTTGCGGATCCCCGGCTCTTCAACGAGCGCCCGCCCGAGGCGCGCGATGCGCGACCAGCTGGGCGCGAGGTGGGCGCGCGGCGTACCGGTGGCGCCACCGGTCCGCGGGCCGAGCGTTCCGACGGTGACGCCGGCGAGCAATCCAGCGGGTGTCGCGCGAAAGGCGGCGCGGCGTGCGTAGCGATCGATTGAAGATGGGAACCCGATCGATTGCGACGCGGCGGCTGTCGGCCCCGACGCGCTCATCCGGGCCGCCAAGCTCGTGCTCGCCAGCGCCAGCGCACGAGCCCCGAGCGGATCTCGTATCAGCCGGCGAGCGGCGTCGGCCAGCGGCGCCGCTGGCAGGAGCGGCGCTCGCACGAGGAAGCGATCGATCGGGACGTAGGCCATGGCGGGCGGGCGCGAGCGTAGCAGAATGCCGATGCTACGCTTTGCCCGTGAGCGCCCGGGTTCCGCTGCAAACCAGCCTCTTCGATCGCGGAGAGGCGGATCTCGATCCGGGGCGGCTGGCCGAGATGCGACGGACCGAGCTCGACGGCACCGCCTGGGTCGAGCATCTGCCCGGCTTCGTCGCCGGGCAGGCGGCGCTGATGGACGCCCTGATCGAGTCGACGCGCTGGCGCACGGAGAAGATGGAGATCTACGACCGCCTGGTCGACGTGCCGCGCCTGGTTGCGGGCCTGCCCGACGACGGGCCAGGGCATCCGCTGATCGACCGCATCCGCGCGCTGCTCTCGACGCACTACCGGACCGACTTTGCGCGCGTCAGCCTGGGCTACTATCGCGGCGGCTCCGACAGCGTTGCCTGGCACGGCGACCGCGTCGCGCGCACGCTGCCCGAGGCGCTGGTCGCGACGGTGTCGCTCGGCGGCCCGCGCCGTTTCCTGCTGCGCCCGCGCGGTGGCGGCAGCTCGATCGCGTTCTCGCTCGGCCTTGGCGATCTGTTCGTGATGGGCGGGGCTTGCCAGCGCAGGTGGCAGCACGCCGTGCCCAAGGTGAGGCAGGCATTGCCGAGGGTGGCGATCATGTTCCGGCCGCTGTGGTCGGCGAAAAAACTCCGATCCCCTCCCCCGTCCGCCCCGTCCGCGGGGGAGGGTTAGGGAGAGGGCAAGCCTTGCGAGCCGCGGCGCCCGAGGCGCTACTTCGAGAACTTCTTTGGGTGCTGCTTGATGATCCCTTCGCTGAGCATGTCCGCGAACATCAGCATGTGCTCATGCCCCTCGTCGTAGGCTTTCATGTCGGCCGGCCAGTCCTTCTTCAAGCGCGAAACCACCTCGGTGGTCGTGAAGTCGAGGTGCTTGTAGAGCATGTCGGTCAGCGCGGCCTTGTTCCAGTTCGGGTTGGCGCTTGCAAGAAAAGCCGCGATGTCGTCGGCGTTGCCATGCCACTTCTTCTCGCCGGCCTCGACGCCGGCGTTGTTGCTGGCCTTGGCCGCCTTCACGATGTCGGCGGCGATCAGGATGTGATCGCGTAGCAGGCCCGAAAGCTTCTTGCCCGCCTCGTCGTCGTAGAACGGCTTGATGGCATCACCGATATCGTCCTGGTTGCGCAGCAGCCGCTCCGCGACCTTGTTCGTGTCCTCGAGGCCCGCGAGCGCGCTGATGATGAAATTGCGCGTGTACTCGATGTGGTCCTCCCAGAGCTTGCGCATGGCGTTCTTGAAGTCGGCCTGATGGATGGCGCCACCGGCGGGCTTCTTCTCGTTCATCGCATGCGTTGTCGGCGCCGCCGCGTGCGCCTTCGATTGCGCCAAGGCAAGCGATGCGAACGCGAGCACAGCCAGGGCCCTATAGACGAGTCTTTTCATGGTCTCCTCCTTGAGCCAATGGAGTGAGGAGACCCGATGTAGGTTACAGGTCGATCACCAGGCCGAGCCCTATTTGGGCATGGCGCAGCTCTGCGCGCCCGCGGCGGGAATGTAGCACTCGCGCGCATAGTCGATGACCATGCGGTCGGTGTTGAAACGCCAGCCGAGCGTGCGGATCGTGCGCTTCATGCGCTCGACCCAGCCGCGCGGAACGCCCGACTCGTCGCGCTCGTAGTAGACCGGCACCACCTGGTTCTCCAGGGTTTCGAACAGGGATAGAGCGTCGCGCCGGTCTTGCTCCTCGATCGACACGTGGGTGACGCCGTCGCCGATCGCGAAGCCGTTGAGCCCGTCGTAGGCCTCGGCCCACCAGCCATCCAGCACCGACAGGTTGAGCCCGCCGTTGAGCAAGACTTTTTGCCCGCTGGTGCCGCTCGCCTCCTGCGGCCGGCGCGGGTTGTTGAGCCACACGTCGACGCCCTGGACCAGGTGCCTGCCGACGTTGATGTCGTAGTCCTCGATGAGCAGGATCTTGCCGCGGAGCTCGGGCAGCAAGCTGGCGTCGTGCACGTGGCGCAGGACCTCCTGGCCCGGGCGATCCGCCGGGTGCGCCTTGCCGGACAGGACCAGCTGCACCGGGCGCTGCGGGTTGGTGAGCAGCCGCTTGAGCCGCTCGATGTCGCTGAAGATCAGGTTCGCGCGCTTGTAGGTCGCGAAGCGGCGCGCGAAGCCGATGGTCAGCGCCTCGGGGTCGAGCGCGGTCGCGCCCGCCTTGATGAGATCCTCGGGGTAGCCGGCGCGCTGCCGCTGCTCGGTGACCTTGCGGCGCACGAACTCGACCAGCGCCGCCTTGAGCACGCGGTGGGTCTCCCACAGCTCGCCGTCGGCGACGTTGTCGATGCGCGCCCACATCTGCGGCTCGCTGAGGCGCTCGCGCCAGTCGTGGCCGATGTGCCGGTTGTAGAGATCCTGCATCGCCGGCGCGAGCCAGGTGCGCACGTGCACGCCGTTAGTGATGTGGCCCACGGGCACCTCGTCCTCGCGGTGATGCGGCCACAGGACCTGCCAGGACTTGCGCGTGATGCGCCCGTGCAGCGACGAGACGCCGTTCGCGTAGCGTGACATCTTGAACGCCAGCACGGTCATGCACAGCGCCTCGCGGTGGTCCTCGGGGCGGATGCGGCCGAGGCCCAGGAACTCCTCGCGCGTCAGCCCCAGCGAGCGGCGCAGCGGATCCAGGTGATCGTCGACGAGCTCGGGCGGGAAGCGATCGTGGCCGGCGTCGACCGGCGTGTGCGTGGTGAACACCGTGCTCTGCGCGACGTCCTGCGCGCAGGTCCGGAAGTCGGCGCCGCTCTCTTCCATGCGCAGGCGCGCGTACTCCAGCGTGGCGAACGCGCTGTGGCCCTCGTTGAGGTGCAGCACGCCCCAGTGGATGCCGGCGCCGCGCAGCGCGCGGATGCCGCCCACCCCCAGCAGCAGCTCTTGCCGGATGCGGATGCGCTGGTCGCCGAAGTAGAGCCGCGCCGCCAGCTGGCGGTTCTCGTCGGAGTTGCCGTCGACGTCGGTGTCGAGGAGCAGGAGGCGGTTGCGCCCGACCTTGATCTCCCAGACCTGCGCCAGCAGCGTCTCGTGCGCCAGCGGCACTTCGATGATCAGCGGCCGGCCGCTGGGCGTGCGCGCCGGGACCGCGGGCAGCAGCTCCGCGGGCGAGCGCACGTACTCCGCGTGTTGCTGGCCGTTGCGATCCAGCCTTTGCCGGAAATAGGACTCCCGATAGAAGAGCCCGACGGCGACCAGCGGCAGCCCGAGGTCCGAGGCGCTCTTGAGGTGGTCGCCCGCGAGCACGCCCAGGCCGCCGCTGTAAATGGGCAGCGATTCGTGGATGCCGAACTCGGCCGAGAGATAAGCGACGGGGCGCACGCGCAGCGGGCCCGCGTGCACGCCCGCCCAGGTCTTCGCCGGGTTCAGGTAGTCGCCGAGCTCGCGGTAGGCGCTGTCGACGCGCGCGCGGAGGACGGCGTCGGACGCCATCGTTTCGAAGCGTTCACTCGTGAACCCGGCCAGCACCGCCACCGGATTGTGGTTCGACGACCGAAACGTCTCTGTATCCAGGTCTCGAAACAGCTTGATGATCTGGGGGTTCCAAGCCCACCAGAGGTTGCGCGACAGCTCCGTGAGCTGCTGTCTGAGCTTTTCGCCAGTCGTCGACATCCGACGACTATAACCGCTCCTGGCCGCGCCTCGCCATGTATACTCTGCGCCCTTCCAGCATGGACGGACAGCGACGATTCATCGTACTCATCATGGCCGGGGGAAAGGGCTCACGGCTCTTCCCTCTCACCCTGGATCGCGCCAAGCCGGCGGTCCCCTTCGGGGGGCGCTATCGGATCATCGATTTCGTCCTGTCGAACATGGCGAACTCGGGGATTCGTTCGGTGTACGTGCTCACCCAGTACAAATCGCAGTCACTCGCGGAGCACGTGCAGCGCGCCTGGGGTAACCGCGGCGGGTTCGACTCCTTTGTCACCGTCGTACCTGCTCAGATGCGCATGGGGGAGAGCTGGTATCGAGGCACCGCCGACTCGGTCTTCCAGAACATCCATCTCATCGAGGAGTACCGCGCCGACGCGGTCCTGGTTTTCGGCGCTGACCACGTCTACAAGATGAACGTGCGGCAGATGACCGACTACCACTTCGAGCACGGCGCGGTCGCCACCATCGCGTGCTTGCCGATCCCGGTGTCGGCGGCCCACGAGTTCGGCATCGTCCAGGTCGACGACCAGCAGCGCGTGATCGGCTTTCAGGAGAAGCCGGAGCGCGATCCGATCACCATCCCCGGCGATCCCGCCCACTGCCTGGCGTCGATGGGCAACTACGTGTTCGCGCCCGGCCCGCTGGTCGAGGAGCTGCGCGCCGACGCCGAGCGCGAGTCGCACCACGACTTTGGCCGCAACATCCTGCCGACGCTGGTGAAGACCGGTAAGGTCTTCTCCTACAACTTCAGCCACAACCGCATTCGCGGCGTCTCCGACGAGCTGGAGAACGCGTACTGGCGCGACGTCGGGACGATCGACTCGTACTACGAGGCCAACATGGACCTCAAGAACGTCGTGCCCAGCCTGAACCTTTACAACTGGGAGTGGCCGATCATGTCGGCCAACTACCCCGACCCGCCGGCCAAGCTGGTGTTCGACGACGAAACCCGGCGCGGCATCGGCTTGCAGTCGATCATCTCGGGCGGCTGCATCATCGCCGGCGGTTTCGTCAAGGACTCGGTCCTGGGGCGCAACGTGTTCGTCGACGCCGGCGCCGAGGTCAAGGAGTCGGTGCTGTTCGACAACGTGTATGTCGGGCGCGGCGCGCGGATCCAGCGCGCGATCATCGACAAGAACGTGCGCGTCGCCGAGGGCGACCACATCGGGCACGACCTGGCGCGCGATTCGCTGCGCCACACGGTGAGCGAGGGCGGCGTCACCGTGGTTCAGAAGGCGCGCGACACCTTGTTGACCCGCTCGCGGAACTTCTGAGGGGTCTCCCGATGTCCACGCTTCCCATCGCTCTCGTCATCCACGGGCACTTCTACCAGCCACCGCGCGAGAACCCGTGGACCGACGAGCTCGAACGGGAACCGTCGGCGGCGCCGCTGCACGACTGGAACGCGCGCATCCACGCGGAGTGCTATCGCGCCAACGCCTACGCGCGCATCCACGACTCCAAGGGGCGCATCGAGGCCATCGTCAATAACTACGCGCGCATGTCCTACAACTTCGGGCCGACGCTCGCGCGCTGGATCGAGCGGCACGACCGCGAGGCGCACCAGCGCCTGCGTGCCGCCGACGGTGATCAGCGCCGGCGCCTGCGCCACGGCGGCGCGATGGCGCAGGCTTACGCGCACCCGATCGTGCCGCTGCTGAACGCGCGCGATCGCCACACCCAGCTCCTGTGGGGACTGCAGGATTTTCGCCGTCGTTTCGGGCACGCCGCCGAAGGGCTATGGTTGCCCGAGACCGGCTGCGACCCGGTGACGCTGGAGACCCTGATCGAGCTCGGCGTGACGTTCACGATCCTGGCGCCCGAGCAGATCGCGGCGGTCAAGCCGCCGGGCAAGGACTGGCTGGCGGTCGATCGTGACAGCGTCGACACCTCGCGCACGTACAAGTGGCGGCACCGTGACGGCTCGGGGCGGACGATCAACATCGGGGTCTTCGACGGGCCGCTGTCGCGGTCGATCGCGTTCGGCGACGCCGCCGGCCGCGCGGAGACGTTCCTGTCGTCGGTGCGCACGTCGGCGGATCGCTCGCGCATCACCGGCGGCCAGCGGCTGGTGCTGTGCGCGTCGGACGGCGAGCTCTTCGGCCACCACAAGAAGTTCGCGGACCTCACGCTGGCGTTCGCCAGCTACGTCGAGGCGGCGCGCCAGGGCATCGACGTCACCAACCTCGGCGCCTACCTCGAGAAGTATCCGCCCACCTGGGAGGTGCGCATCGCCGCCGGCCCCGACGGCGAGGGGACGGCGTGGAGCTGCTCGCACGGGCTCGGCCGCTGGGGGCGCGACTGCGGCTGCAGCATGCGCGGGCCCGACGCCGGCTGGAACCAGAAGTGGCGCAGCCCGCTGCGCGCGGCGCTGGACCTGGTGCGCGACGCGGCCGCCGACTTCTACGAGGAAGAGGCGTCGCAGCTGCTGGTCGACCCGTGGGGCGCGCGCGACGCCTACGGCGAGGTCGTCGACGCGAGCCCCGGCGAGCGTGACCAGCTGCTGGCAGCGTTCGCGCGCCCCGAGCTAGCGGTCGGCGGGCCGGCGGTGCGTGATCGCGCGCGGTTGCTGCTCGAGATGCAGCGCGCGACGCTGCTCATGTACGCCAGCTGCGCCTGGTTCTTCGACGACGTCGCCGGGCTCGAGGCGTCGCTGGGCCTGCGGCTCGCGGCGTACACGATCGATCTGCTTGGCCAGGCGGGCGGCGATCCGCCGATCGAAGGCTTCCTCGAACGGCTCGGCGAGGCCAAGAGCAACGAGCGCGAGGAGGGGACGGGAGCCGACGTGTTCCGCCGCGTCACTCGCGATCGATTCACCGCACGTCACGCGGTCGCGTTCGCGGGGGCGGCCGGGCTGATCGGGCCGGCGTGGGTCGCGCCGGCGCCCTCGGGCTACACGGTCGAGATCCGGGACGAGCGCGGCGGGCGTGGACCCGCCGGGATGACGTCTTCCGGGGAGGCGCGCGCGACCTCGCAGCGGACCGGTCTCTCCGAAGAATTGCCCTTCGCGGCGCTCGAGAGGATCGGGCCCGGCGTCGAGGTCGACGTGCGCGTCGCCGGCGAGACGTTGGCGCTCGACGATCTCGGCCGCGATCACCGCGAGCGGTTGATCTGGGCGGCGATCCGCAAGCGCCTCGCCAGCGGTGTGCCGATCGAGCTCGCGCTCCTGCGGCTCGCGGCGGCGACCGCCGCCGAATCCCAGCGGGGGGCGGCGGCCGTTACCGCCACGGCCTCAGGTGAGGGGGCAGGTGACGAACAGATGCGCCGGCGCGTGCTCATCGAGCTCGTCGAGCGGTTGCTCGAGCGCGAGCGCGGTACGCTGTCGCGCGACGAGGTGACGGTGGCGGCGGAGCTGCTCGACGCCGCGCACCTCGCTCCCAGCGACGGCGCGCGCCGCCGGTTGGAAGAGATGGTCTGGGACCAGATCGACGCCGGAGCCGACCCACGCACGATGCTACCGCTCACGGAGCGGCTCGGCTTCTCCGACGAAGCCATCGGCGGCGAGGTGATCGCCTCGTGAAGAAGCCGACCAAGCGGAGCAATAAGAAGTCAGCGTCAAAGAAGTCCGCGCCCGCTTCGAAGAAGAAGCAGAAGGTTCCCGCGCGCCCGCTGTCGGTGCCGGCGAAGCGGAAGGCGGCGGCCGCAACGAGCAAGGCTAAGGTGAGGAAGAAGTCTTCGAAGGCGAAGGCCGCGGTGAAGCGGGCCCCTCTCCCCAACCCTCATCCGGCGGGGCTCCCGCGCCCTCCTGCGGACGGGGGGAGGGGGTCGGAAGGAACTGCCGCTGCTCCCAAGGCTCCGATTCGGCAATCAACCTCCGCGTCTGCTTCTACCTCCAATGAGAGCTTGGTCTCGACTCACCACATCCCGAGTCCCCTGGGCGGCCCGACGCGCGACCCCGTCGTGCTCTGGCTCGCCGCCGAGGCGGTGCCGTGGGCGCACACCGGCGGCCTCGGCGACGTCATCGGCTCGCTGCCGATGGTTCTGCGCGGCAAGGGCTGGGACGTGCGCCTGTGCCTGCCGCTCTACAACGACGCGCGCCGTTTTCCGATCAGCGCCCCGATCATGGAGCTTTCGATCGCCGTCGGCGGCGGCCGCAGTCACGTTCCGGTCTCGATCCGCACCGCCATCGATCCGCCCGACGGTGTGCCGACGTATCTGGTCGAGTGCCCGCTCTTCGACCGTCCCGGCGTCTACGGCGACGGAGGTCAAGCCTACCCCGACAATCCGTATCGTTACGGCGTCTGGCAGCTGGCGGCGCGCGAGCTCGCTGCCAGCCTGGAGCCCGCGCCGGCGTTGATCCACTGCCACGACTGGCATGCGGCGCTCACGCCCGCGCTGGTCAAGATGGATGCGCTGCTCGAGTCGTCGCCGGCGTCGCGCCTGGCGTCGTGGTCGCGCAACGTCCGGACGATCCTCACGATCCATAACCTCGAGTTTCAGGGCCACACCGCGCGCGCCGTGCTCGACGACCTCGGATTGCCGCGCGAGCTCTGGCACCCGCGCTGGCTCGAGCACTTCGGCGGCGTGAACTTTCTCAAGGGCGGCATCCTCTCCGCGGACCGCGTCACCACGGTCAGCCGCAGCTACGCCGACGAGATCCGCGCGCCCGCGACCGGCATGGGGCTCGACGGATCGCTGCGCGATCGCGCCGCCGATCTCGGCGGCATCGTCAACGGCATCGACGTCATCTCCTGGGATCCCGCGACGGACCCCGCGCTGTCGGCGCACTTCGACGTCGCCCACCGCGAGGGGCGCGCCGCCTGCAAGGCGGCGCTGCGCCGAGAGCTCGGCCTCGGCGGCGAGCCTCACGAGCCGCTGATCGGCTTCGTGGGCCGCCTGACTGAGTCCAAGGGCGTCGACCTCCTGATCCGCGCGCTGCCGTCGCTGTTCTCGCTTGGCGCCAAGGCAGTGGTTCTGGGCAGCGGCGATCTGCCGTTACAGGCGGCGCTGAAGGATCTCGAGGCGGCGCACCCCGAGCACTTCCGCGCCGTGCTGCGCTTCGACGCCGCGCTCGCGCGCCGTGCCTACGCCGGCGTCGACATGATGATCGTGCCCTCGCGCGTCGAGCCCTGCGGCCTGGTGCAGCTCTACTCTTTGCGCTACGGCGCGGTGCCGATCGTCCACGGGGTCGGCGGCCTGCGGGACACCGTCACCGACGGCGTCACCGGCTTCGTGTTCGAGGACGCCACGCCGCGCGCGATCGTCGCGGCCGCGCGCCGCGCGCTCGAGATCTTCACCGACGAGCCGGCGCGCTGGGCCGAGATCGTCGGCGCCGGCATGCGCCAGGACTGGTCGTGGACCAAGAGCGCGGCCGGCTACGACGCACTCTATCGCGAGACGCTGAGCCGGCCGGCGCGCGTGCGGTCGCTGCCCGCGCCCGAGGACGATCAGGCGATGTTCGTCGACTACGGCCCCGAGCTGCCGGCCACGCTCGGGCGCGACGAGCTGCGCCTGATGGTGCAGGGCCCGACCTGTGTCTACGCCTACTGGGAGATGAACCATGCGGAGCCGCTGGATCTGATCATCGAAGAGCGCCCGACCGGCTACGCGTTCGTGCTGTCCGAGCAGGCGCCGCCTACCGGTGAGTTCTGGGTGCCGGTGCTGCCCGAGCACGCATACCGCGCGATGTTCTGCACGCGCGACGGCACGGTGGTGCGCACGTCGAACATCGTGCTCACCGGCCGCACCGGTCCGGTCGCACCGGGCGAGGAGACGCCGGTGTGGCTCGAGCGGTTGCTGGCGTCGGGCGCGCTCGACGATCCGGAGACCGCCGATCGTTGGACCACGATCTTTCCGCAGCGGCCGACGCGCTTGCGCGGCACGCGCTACTGGGGCGGCGAGATGCCGTCGGATCTGTCGTTCGTGCCGCCCAGCAGCCATACGCTGGTCGCGCCGCCGGCGCCGCCGGGTACCGGTACGGCGCTGCTCCCGGACCGCGAGAGGTGGCGCCCATGACCACCGACGGCAACGGCTCGTCGGTCGGCGGGTACCTCAGCCTGGTCTTGCACGCGCACCTGCCGTTCGTGCGCCACCCCGAGCACGATGACTTTCTCGAGGAGGACTGGCTCTTCGAGGCGATCAGCGAAACCTACGTACCGCTCTTGCAAGCGTTCTTCCGCCTGCGCGACGAGCGCGTCCGGTTTCGCATCACGATGTCGATCACGCCGCCGCTCGCCGCGATGCTCGACGACAAGCTCTTGCGCGGCCGCTACGACCGGCACCTCGCGCGCCTGACCGCGCTCGCCGAGAGCGAGGTGCGCGGCAACCACGAGTCGTCGACGCTCGGGCGAATCGCGCGTCACTATCTGCGCCGGTTTCAATCGGTGCGCGCGTTCATCGACCGCTGGGGCGGCGATCTGCTGGCGGCGTTCCGCGAGCTGCAAAACGACGGGCTGCTCGAGATCCTGGCCTGCAACGCCACGCACGGCTTCCTGCCGCTGATGAGCGGGCCCGGGCCACGGCGCGCTCAGATCCGCGCCGGCGTGCAGGCGTACGCACGCACCTTCGGCCGCCGCCCGCGCGGCATCTGGCTCGCCGAGTGCGGCTACGACCACGGTATCGACGCGCTCCTCGGCGAGGAGGGCATCGACTACTTCTTCGTGGACTCGCACGGCATCGGATGGGGCCGCCCGCACCCGCAGCGCGGGATCCACGCGCCGGTTCGCACGCCGGGCGGGCCGGCAGCGTTCGCGCGCGACCTCGAAACCGGGCGCCAGGTCTGGAGCGCCGACGAGGGCTATCCGGGCGATCCCGCTTACCGCGAGTTCTATCGGGACCTGGGTTGGGACGCGAGCTACGAGTACATCCGCCCGTACCTGCACGAGGACGGCGTGCGGCGCGGCGTCGGCATCAAGTGCCACCGCGTCACCGGCAAGGTGCCGCTCCACGAGAAGCAGCTTTACGAGCCTGACGTTGCCGAGGCGCGCGCGCGCGAGCACGCGCGCAACTTCGTGTTCAACCGCAAGCATCAGATCCGGTACCTGCAGTCGAGGCTCGACCGGCCGCCGCTGGTGGTGGCCATGTACGACGCGGAGCTGTTCGGCCACTGGTGGTACGAGGGGCCGATTTTCCTCGAAGAGGTGCTGCGCGGACTGGCCGAGGAGCCCGAGGTGGAGGCGATGACGGCGCCGGAATATCTGGCGCGGCACAAGGATCTGCAGCTGCAGCGCCCCAACCCGTCGACCTGGGGGGCGAACGGCGACGCGCGGGTCTGGCTCAACGGCCAGGTGGCGTGGCTCTACCGTTACCAGCACTGGGCCGAGCAGGAGATGGCCGCGCTCGGACGCCGCTTTGCGGGTATGGGCGGGTTAACGCAGCGGGCGCTCGCGCAGGCCGGGCGCGAGCTCCTGCTCATGCAGAGCTCCGACTGGGCGTTCATCATCACGACCGGCACGACGGCCCCGTACGCGGTGCGGCGCTTCAAGCGCCATCTGCAGAGTTTCCGCGAATTACGGCAGGGTTTGATTGCCAGCGACCTCGATGAGGCCGGCGTCAGTGCGCGCGAGAGCCGCACGCCGATCTTTCCTGATCTGGACGTCAGCCCCTGGTTCGCTTCCTGACTGTTTCTGAGGTCTTTGCTCCTTGTGAGCTGCGTCGTTCGACGTTGAAAAAGCGGTCAGTGGCGCGATTTCTTGACGCCATTTCCAATTCTGGGTGCGCTAGCATGCCCCCATGGATCGGCGCGGATGGTCGTTCGTCTCAGCGATTTTGGCGGGGAGCGCGCTCGCAGGCTGCGCCGGCACTGCCCAGAACGGAAACCTGCAGGTGAAGATGCTGGCCGCGACCAGCGAGACGCCTTCTAACGTGGCGGTGAATCTGAGCGTCGGCGGCAAGAACGGTGAGCCCATCACCGGCCTCACGCCGGAGAGCTTCCGCATCTTCGAGGACGGCAAGCTCGTGCCCGAGGACAGGGCCAAGAGGATGCTGCTCGATGTGAAGGCGGCCGAGGCCTACTTCACCGTGCTGCTGATCGATCTGAGCGGGCCGGTCGTCGAGTCGCAGGATTTCCCCGAGCTGGTTCGCCAGGTCGGTGACTTCATGCGCGCGCTGCGCGAGACGCACACGCTGACCGTGAGCGTGTTCGACGGGCGTGACGATCTGCGCACGATCCTCGAGCCCGACGAAGACAACACCAAGGCGGCGCTCGATCGCTTGCGCCGCTACCGCCCCGAGGACCGCAAGGGCAACCTGAACGGCGCGGTCATCAAGGGGCTCGCGATCCTCGACCGGCAGCTGGCGAAGAGCACCGCCGCTCACAAGAATAGCAACCTGGTCGTGTTCACCGATCGCGGCGACGAGGCCGCCAAGGTGCCCGCCGAGGAGACTGAGGTCGCGCTCGACAAGACGCCGGCTGACGTCTACGTCATCGGCGTCGGGCCGGGGATCAAGCGCCCGGAGCTCGGAAAGATCGCGCGCACCGACGCGTTCTATTCGACCGACCTCAAGGAGCTGGGCACCGGGTTCACCCACCTGTCCCAGCACCTGGCGGTTGCGGCCGAAGGGCACTACCTCCTCTCGTACTGCTCACCCAAGCGCAAGGGCGAGCACGAGCTGCAGATCGAGATCAGCACCGAGAAAGATCACGGTGTGCTCACGCATCGCTACACGGCCGACGGGTTCACCAAGGGCTGTTCGGCGAGCCACGCGCCTTCTTTCGCAAAGAAGGAGCCCGAGAAGCCCGCCGACGACGGCGACGGCAAAGCGGCCGGCGACGACGGCGAGAAGACCGCCGCCAAGAGCGCGCCCGCCCGCGGCAAGCCTTCCGTGGCGAAGGAAGCAGCTGCCGAGGAGGTGGAGCCGGAGGCCCCGAGCCCGAAGGCGACGCGCGCCGCAGCGAGCGACGACGACGTTGCACCGCGGCCCGCGAAGCGCGCGGGCAACCGCAAGCAGCAGAGCAAGTCCGACAAGGAAGCCACCGAGGAGTAGCGCGCCTCGCGACGCGGAGATTTGCAGCGTCATGCGTGGTACCGTTGTTGCCTACGAGAGGTAGGCGGGCCGGGAAGGCTCGATGGGGAGCGCGCGATGACGATGTCGAAGGTTGCTGGCTGCGGGGCGATTGCGTTGGCGATGATCTTGGTCGTAGGCGGGTGTTCGTCCCAAAGTGGGAACGGCGGGGGCGTAGGCGGAAGCGGCGCCGGCGGCAAGGGAACGGGCGGGGAGGGCAATCATGGCGGAAGCGGCGCCGGCGGCATGGGAACGGGCGGCGAGGGCAATCATGGCGGGAGCGGAGCCGGCGGCATGGGAACGGGCGGCGAGGGCAATCATGGCGGGAGCGGAGCCGGTGGGCTGGACGCGGGCTCGACCGACGCACGCGACGGTTCGCCCGACGCGATCATCTGCTGCGACCCCGGCCCGGATCCAAGCCGGGGCGGGACCGTGATAGCGATAAACGCCCAACTGGGTGGCCGCAGGATGGGGAACGCCTTCTGCGAGTCGATCGTTGATTTGTTTTGCTCGACAAACTGGCGTCTGGAACCGGACCAGTACGGCTGCCCGATCTGGCGCTACGACATCGACCACTCCGGCAATTGCGTCACAGGCTTGGACGGCGCCGTCTATCACGTCGACGCCAGCGACGGCGGAAACGATGTTGCCATCGGGAACTAGATACTGAAAAGCTGCAAGAGCGGCTTCACGAAGTCGCCCACCAGCACGCCCACGGTGGTGAAGCGCGTCGCGGCCAGCCCGAGCAACGGCAGGCCGACGTGGATCAAGACCGTGCGCGTGAACGTGCGGTCGAGCGACACGCGCCCGGGCGTCGTGCCGCCGATGACACTCAGGATTTCGTCGCGGTTCATCTCGATGAGCACGAACAGCGCGACGGCCAGGATCAGGCCGACGATCACCCAGGTCAGGACGTCGACGCCGTGGAGCAGCTTGAACGGGTAGATCGTCGACAGCAGGATCAGGAGAAGGCCGCTCACGCTCACGAACGTCAGCAAGTTGTGCAGGTGCGCGCGGCCGTAGCTGGCGAACAGCAACAGGCGCAGCGGCGCTTCGTTGGCTCGTTTGGCGATGTTGCGATCGCTCGCGACCTGATCGATGAGGACGCGACCCAGCGTCGGGTCCAGCGGCGGTTGCAGCAGGCGCAGGAAGTGCGGCGCGAAGATCTCCTTGAAGTCGGGCACGTCGCTGCGCTCGGTGAAGCCGCGAAACACCCGGTGCATGATCACCCAGACCCGCGCGAACCGATAGAGCTGGAACAGGATCATCCCGCCGATCACGAACGGCCCGAGCAGGCAAAACAGATAGCCGAGCCACGCGCCCTCGAACGGGTGGTGGTAATCGCCGTAGGCGGTGGCGATGCCGGCGGCGGTGAAGACCACCACGACGCCGACCGCGAGCGGTCCGGTCGTGACCGCGGCGGTGAGCTTGCAGCCCGGCCCGTCCTGGTCCCAGAGGTCGAAGCAGGCGTTGCGAAACTCCTCGGCGAAGGCGTTGAGGCGCAGCCGATTGAGCTCGGCTATGCAGGCCGCGAGCAGCGCCAGCGCGTAGAGCATGCCGCCGGTCGCCGCCGACAGCCCAGACGTCACGTTGGTGGTCCGTTCGTAGAAGAACGTCAGGTCGGGCTCGTGCGCGGCGAGGCTCGCCACCCAGGGGCGCATCACCGCGAGCAGCAGCTGCCCCAGGATCACGCTGCCCGCGAGCAACGCCGCGATGAACGTGCGGTCGACATGCCCTCGGAAATCGTGCGCGCCCCCGCGGGGGGCGCTGTCTGCGGGCGGGTCCCACGCCGGCACCGGTCCCAGCGCGAGCATGATGATTGCGGTCATGAGCGCGCCGCAGATGAGCGCGCTGATGACGCCGCCGACTCCCATGCGCCAGCTCGCGCCCAGGATCGTCGGGATGCCGCAAAGAATCAGCGCGCCCAGGTTCATCAGCAGCAACACCGCCAGCGCGCACGCCGAGGCCAGGCGGCGCTGCGCGCCATGCGTCTTGCCGACGGCGCGGTAGGGATCGAGCCAGCCCCACATCGATCGGCGGCGGCTCGGCGGCGCGCTCGGGTTCGATTGCACGACGAACCCGAGCAGGTTGATGCAGGTGAAGATGTGCACCAGCGCCATCAAGAACACGAAGCCGGCCGGCGGCTGGAACCGCAACAGCCAGGCGCGGCGCTGGCGACCGACGGTCTCGGCGTCGGCCGTCCCGGCGAGCGGGTGCACGTAGTGATGGTCACCGTCGCCATAGGCCGAGGCGGTGATCGGCCAGAAGCTGTCGCGGCCCACCGTCGAGATCCAGACCGGCGGGCGGATCGCCGCGCGCTCGTCGACGCCGGGCGGAGGGCCGTAGTCGACGACTTTCGACGGCTCGTCGAGCAATAGCAGGGTCGCGTTGTAAACGCCCTCCGAGCCCTCCGACGGGAACGTTTGTAAAATTTCGCGCCCGCGGAAAGGGTAGCTCCAGCTCGCGGCGCTGGCGTGCAGCGGGTAGCTCGACGCCACCAGCAAGCCGTTGAGGTCGCGATAGCGCTGGTGGTGGAGGATGCGGTTGGGGCCGACCGTGAACAGCGTCAGGCCCGGACAGCGACGCTGGGCCTCCTCGCCGAGCACGGCGACGTCTCGCACGTCGGAGGCGAGGATGCCCACGGCTCGGATCCGCTGCCGGCACAGCGTGCCGAGGATCTCGGTCAGCTCGAGCTGGGTTCCCGGCGCAGTGAGATCCGGCGCGAACGCCGGCAGGTTGTCCATGCTCTGCCGCCCCTGATCGATGCGCAGGTCGAGCGGCGACACGCCGCCCGCGAGCTCGTCCGACTTGCCGTCGCTCGGCTTGCGCTGCTTCTCCTCGGCGGCGCGCAGCTCAGCGATGTGCAGCGGGAAGGGGACGATGATACGCGGCCGCAGCGGCGGCCCCGGGACGTCGGCCTGGCGCGCGCACTGGAACTCCTTGAAGAAGTCGCCGAACGCGGTGTTCGACTCGACGAACAGCGCGACGTCGTCCATGGAGATGTCGAGGCGGTGCGCCAGAAAGCGGTACATCGCGCAGGTCTGCACGTTGTCGGGCACCACCGTCGCCGAGAAGTCGATCCGCGGCGTGCGCGGATCGTCGGGCGGCGTGCGCAGCTCGTCGGCGGTGGTCGGCGCGGTGGCGCCGCCGCTGATGATCTCGAACCCGGGCGCGTGCTCGCCCTCGGCGGCGGCCCACTCATCGATCGCGGCGCGCAGCGACGCCGCCGAGCCCGAGAAGGTGGGGCCGAGAATGCGCACGCGATCGGTGGGGGCTCCGCTCTTGGCCGCGAAGGTCAGTGCCTGCCCGAGCGCGTTGACGTGCACGCCCCACGCGGGCGTCTCGCCGACCAGGAGCACCAGCACGACGTCGCTACGCTTGTCGCCGGCGTCGCTGGCGCCGCGACGAAAGACCAGGATGCCGGGAATGCAGTGGCTGCTGGGCGCCTCACGGCCCTCGGCGCCGCTCTTGTCACCGCCGGCGGTGGGGTGATCCAACCAGGGCAGCGAATATTCGCCGCTGGCATAGCCGACCGCGGCCAGCGCCGCGCCGACCGCCGCTACCGTGGCATCGAAACCTTCGCCGAACGAGCTGTCGACCGGATCCGGCACCGTCACGATCAGCACCTGGCGCAGCACCTTGGGCCCGAGACGCTCGAAGAGCCGCGCGGCCCTCACGTCGAGGGCGCGCGCCGGATCGCGCTCGCAGCGCTCGAGCGCGTGCAGGAAGATCGCGTTGTCGGACTGAGGAGGCGGCTTCGAATGGCGGTGCGGTGGGCTGGGGGCGGGTGCCGAAGCCGCGGGCGGTGCCGGCTGCGCGGGGACGCTCGGCTCGGCCCCGGCGGCGGCGCGCAGCTGTGCCTGTGGCCACATCAGCGCAAGCGCCGCCAACACCAGCTCCCACCAGCGGGGTACAGCCCTCATCGGGCCTTCGTCGTACTACGGCGAGGTGCGCCATGTCCATTTTGCAGGCGGTTTTCGCGAGCCTGCGAATGTGCGGACGCCAACACTCGCGGGCGGCGCAGACGAAGCAACGCAATCTCTACGGTCTCGAAACCCCTCCTTAACGACGTGTCTGTCAGTGTGGGCCCCTGAAAAGGGGGGTTGAGTGCCTGAACCGAGCGTCACCGAGCTGGCCAAGCAGGTGGCCGAAACGCAGAAGTTGGTGCTCAGTGGACAGACCGCGCTCAACATCGTCTGGACTCTGATCACCGGCTTTCTGGTGATGTTCATGCAGGCCGGCTTTGCGCTGGTCGAGACTGGGCTCACACGCGCGAAGAACGTCGCGCACACGATGGGGATGAACTTCCTCGTCTATTCCATCGGCATCATCGGTTTCTGGGCTCTGGGCTTCGGCCTGCAGATGGGGGGCGTGGGACCCTTGCAGACCTTCGGCAACGATCCGACGCTGTCGCGCGAGTTCGTGGTGACCATCGGCGGCAAGGCGTTCGGTCTGTTCGGCACGCACGGCTTCTTTCTCACGCCGGCGGTCTACACGGCGCCCGTGGCAGCGCTGTTCCTGTTTCAGATGGTGTTCATGGACACCGCCGCGACCATCCCCACCGGAGCGATGGCCGAGCGCTGGAGCTTCACCTCGTTCGTGCTGCTCAGCTTCGTGATCTCGACGATCACCTATCCCATATACGCCAACTGGGTCTGGGGGGGCGGCTGGCTGTCCCAGCTGGGCGTGAACTTTGGCCTCGGCCACGGCCACGTGGATTTCGCCGGCAGCTCGGTCGTCCACATGGTCGGCGGCGTGACCGGGCTCGTGGGCGCGAGGATGCTGGGCCCGCGCATCGGCAAGTACGCGCCCGACGGCAGCGCGCGGCCGATCCCGGCGCACAACATCCCGATGGTGGTGTTGGGCACGTTCATCCTGGCGTTCGGCTGGTTCGGCTTCAACCCGGGCTCGACCCTCTCGGGCACCGACACGCACATCGCGATCATCGCGACCAACACCATGCTGGCGTCGGCGTCGGGCGCATTTGGCGCGTACCTGTATCTCAAGTACCGATTCGGCACGCCCGACGTCAGCATGCTGTGCAACGGCATGCTCGCCGGGATGGTGGCGATCACCGCGCCGTGCGCGTTCGTGACCGCGCCCGCGGCGATCTTCATCGGATTGGTCGCCGGCGTGTTGGTGGTCATCTCGGCGATGTTCATCGAGAACACCTTGAAGATCGACGACCCGGTCGGCGCCTCGTCGGTGCACGCGGTGAACGGAGCGTGGGGGATCCTGTCGCTGGGGCTGTTCGCCGACGGTCGCTACGGCGAAGGTTGGAACGGCGTGCCGGGCCCGGTACGCGGCCTCTTCTACGGCGATACGTCACAGTTCATCGCGTCGGTCCTGGGCGTGATCGTCTGCGCGTTCTGGACCGGTACGGTCACTTTCATCGCGTTCCGCATGATCGACATGATTTCGAAGCACCGCGTACCGCCCTCGTCGGAGCTCGGCGGTCTGGACGTGCCCGAGATGGGCATCGAAGGTTACGCGGTCGAGATAGGAGGCCCCGAATGAGCGCCGTGCCCTCGCAGACGTCGGCCGCCGGATTCCGCGCGCAGATCAGCGGCGCCAGCCTGTGGGATCTGGTTCAGATGGAGTGCATGTCGCGATCTCGGCAGGTGTTTCGCGTCGGCGGCGAGGGCGGCGTCGGCTATCTCTACTTCGCCGAGGGTCGGGTCGTTCATGCGGTCACGTCCAGGCTGAGCGGCGAGACCGCGGCGCTGGAGATCCTCGGCTGGACCAACGGGTCGTTTCAGCCCTGCGAGCGTGCCTGGCCGGCCGCGTTCACGATCGAGTCGTCGTGCGAGGCTCTGATCTTGCGCCTGGCGAAGCGGCGCGACGAGGCGGCTTCGAACCTGGTGGCTTTCCCAGGGCGCGCGGCCAGCGTCGACGAGGAGCAGTTCGAAGAGATCGAGATCGAAGAAATACACGAGGAGGGTGAGATGCGCGCTCCGAACAACACCGACCACCCACCGTCGTCGTCGACGGCGGCGGCGGTCGCGCGTTCCGACATCAGCGCCGAGTTTCCGGTGACGATGCGCCTCGCGCCCGGCGGCGGGGTCCTCACCAGCAAGGGCGCCGACGATGAGATGGCCGGCGTCGTGGCATACGCCCATCGCCTGGGCCAGCTGACGGGTGAGCTGCTGGGACTGGAGCCGTTCGTCGCGATGGAGTGCACGTTCGCCGATGGACGGTTGCTGCTGTTCGAGGAGGAGAACGGCGAGACCGTGGCATTGCGCTCGCGTACCGAGAGCAACCTGCAACCTCTGCGAGACAAGCTGGGTTTGTGATGGCCGCCGGGACGAACGGCCTTCCGGCCGGCCTGGCCAGCGCGGTTGCGAGCGCCCTTGCGACCGCCCGCGCGCAGATGCACGCCAGCCTGGTCACGCTGAAGGACGTGTACGGCATCACCGGCAGCTTCGTCTACGCCCGCTCCGGTCACCTGGTGGCGCGCGAGCTGCCGCCGATGTTCGACGATGTCGCGCTCAGCGAAGCCGGCAGCCGCCTGGCCCGCCTTCACGAGACCTTCTCATCGGTCGGCGACAAGCTGGAGATTGCAGTGCTACGGTTTCGCGAGCACAAGGTCTACGTGAAGTCCCTGCCGGCGGGCGCGCTGTGCATCATCTCCAGCGGCAGCGTCAACATGCCGGCGTTGCGGATGGCCGCCAACCTGGTCGGCCGTCGCATCGCCCCGGTGCTCGACCACGTCGCCGACGACGCGAAGCTCGTCGAGACGCCGCCCACCGCGGCGGCGGCGACGTCCGCGACGTCCGCCGATGCGCCGCCGCCCGCCGGGCCGCGCCCGCCGATGCAGGCGCCGCCGGGCATGCGGCGCTTTCGCGGGCGACCGGTCGGGTGACCGTGGCGGATGGTGCGCGACGATGAATCCATGATCGAGTCCCGACACCTCCACAATCGCTGAGCGGGCCGCGCCCGTCCCTCTTGCCATGACCGGTCGGGGCTCTGGTCGCGGCGCTTGTCGGACTATCCAGCGAGGTCCTGTGTCGCGAGCTCCCGAGATCGCGTTGGAGTGGCCGACCAAGGCGGCCGCGCAAATGCTGTAGCGGGGATTATCTAGCTGTGGAGAATAGGGGGTGGGCAGACAGATGGGACGGGCGGTGCTGATAGGGATCCTGATGACGGCGGGGGCTACGGCCACTTTGGGAGCCGCGCGCGTGGGCCTGTCTATGCTGCGCCGCTGGGCATCTCAATCGGTCGCCGCAGAGAAGCAGAGGCGAGTCACCGTTGGCCCAACGCGTCTGCGGTATTTTGAGGACGACAACGTCCTGACGCTGTTCGCGGAACCGGCACGCGACGGAGATGGCTACTACATCATTGTCTATGTTCCGTCCGAAATGACGTGGTTGAAGGAGATGCCCGAGTGGTGCCGTCATCGCCGGGGTGAAGTGCTTGCTGAGATCAAGCGATTGACCACAGGCGAACGCATCAAGTGGGTCGAGCACGGAGGCACGGCGCAGCCGCCCAACAAGGTGTTGTAGACGGACGATCACCTCGGTCGCTTCACTCCCTCGTGTGCTCGCCGCTGAACACCAGGACGCTATCCAGACAGGACGGAATGAACCCCACCCACGAATCACCGCAAGATCCGGGCTACATTCTCTACGCCAGGATATGGCCGCGGATGAAAGCCATCCTCATCGACGGGTTCGTCCTCATGGGAGTGTTTGTGGTGGCAGCCCTCGTGGGTACAAACCTGGCCGGTTCTGGAGCGGTTGCCTTCCTCGTCTGGGTCGCGTTCTGGGTCTTCTACGATCCGCTGATGGTGTCCCGCACCGGCGGCACGATCGGGCACCATCTACAGAACCTTCGAGTCGTCTCTGACCGAACCGGGCAACCGCCCTCACTGTTGGTCGCCTTCATTCGAAACGTTGTGAAGGGTTTTCTTGGAATTGTGTCTCTCCTCGCGATGGCTGGCTCCAGTCGTCAGAAAGCCCTTCACGACTGGATCGCCGGCACTACGGTTCAGGCCCGCGATGTCCAACTCGCTCGGCTCAGAAACTTCACGAAAGTACGGCGCCCACCGACCTTCGGCGTCTCGCCACCTTGATCGAACCTGGTCTTGCGCACAGCGCTGAATGACAAGGCGTTGCCCAGCCGTCACCGCTGCGTCGCCGCCTCCGCGAGCTCCTGTTCCAGTTGCTCCCAGTCCGCAATCAACGCCTCGATCCGTGGGCCCAGGGCCGCCAGCTCGTCCTGGAGAGCGTCGATGGCGTCGTGGCTGGTGCGCGCGTAGAAGTTCGGGTCGGCGTAGAGCTCGTGGATCGCTCGCTTGCGGGTCTCGGCCGCTTCGATCTCCGCCATCACCCGGTCTCGCAGCTTGGGGAGCTGCGCCACGCGATTACGCCGGCGCTTCTGCTCCTCCCAGGGCACGCCACCGCCACCGCCACCGCCGCTCTCGGTGACGGGGCTCTCGGCGCGCGCGCGCTTCGCCTTGAGCGCGATCGCATCGCCGTCCAGGTGATCGTCACCGCAGCGGTCCAGGTACTCGGCGAACGTACCGGGGAAGTCGTTCGGTCCGCTCGGCGTGAGCTCGACGATCCGCGTGGCCAGCTCCGAGACGAACCACCGATCGTGGGACACGAAGATCAGCGTCCCTTCGTACTGCTTGAGCGCCGCGACCAGCGCGTGGATGGCCTCGAGATCGAGGTGGTTGGTCGGTTCGTCGAGGATCAGCACGTTCGGGCGCGCGACCGACAGCAGCGCGAAGATCAGGCGCGCGCACTCACCGCCCGACAGCAGCCGCACTTTCTTCTCGGCCTCCTCGCCCGAGAACAGAACGCGGCCGAGCTGGCCGCGGATGAAGGTCGGGCTCTCGCCGGGGCACGCCTCCGACAGGATCTCGTAGGGAGTCGCCTCGCCGTCGGCCAGCAGCTCGCGGTGGTCCTGGGGAAAGTAGCCGGGGCGCGCCTCGTGACCCCAGCGGACCTGTCCCGCGTCGGCCGCGAGACGCTCGACGGCGATCTTGAGCAGCGTCGACTTGCCGAGACCGTTGGGACCGATGATGCCGACGCGCTCGCCGCGGCGCACGGTCAGCGACACATTGGTGAGCACGCGGTTGTCGCCGTAAGACTTGGATAGGCCCATGAGGTCGAGGACCTCGCGGCCGCTCGCGCGTTCCGGTTCGAAGCGCAACATCGGCGCCCGGCGCGAGCTCGTGGCCAGCTCCTCGACTTCGATGCGCTCGATCTGCTTGAGGCGGCTCTGCGCCTGGGTGGCCTTGGTGTTCTTGGCGCCGAAGCGCTCGACGAACGCCCGCTTGCGCGCGATCTCCTCCTCGGCGCGCTCGACGGCGGTCTCCTTGCGCGCGCGCGCCGCCGCCTTCTCCACCATCGCCACCGAGTAGCTGCCGGTGTAGACGGTGATCGTGCCGTAGTCGACGTCCATCGTGTGGCTGGTGACGTTGTCGAGGAAGCGCTGATCGTGCGAGATGATCACGGCGCAACCCGCGTACCCGGCCAGGAATTTTTCCAGCCAGCGGATGGTCAGGATGTCGAGGTGGTTAGTGGGCTCGTCGAGCAGCATCACGTCGACGCCGCCCACCAGGACCTGCGCCAGCAGCACGCGCAGCTTGAACCCGCCGGAGAGGGTGCCGAGCGGGGAGCGATGGACCGCGGTCGGGATTCCCAGCCCCTCGAGCACCTCGCTCGCGCGCCCCTCGAGCGTGTAGCCGTCGTGTGCGGCGATGAGGTCCTCGAGGTCGGCCATGCGGCCAGGATCGGGGTGAGCGGCGGCGCCTTCCGCGAGACGCTTCTGCTCCGCGAGCGCGTCCGAGACCACCGCGTCGCCGCGCATCGCGAGGTCGAGGATGATCGCGTCGTCGTCGAGGAACCGATCCTGCCGCAGCACGCCGACGCGCGCGCGCTTGACCAGGGTGATCGTCCCGTCGGAGGGCGCCTCATCCCCGGCCAGGAGGCGCATGAACGTGCTCTTGCCCGAGCCGTTGGCGCCGACCAGCCCGTAGCGGGAGCCGGCGTTGAGCTGCAGGCCGACATCGGCGAACAGCGTGCGCGCGCCGTATTCCTTCGCGAGGGCGGTCGTGGAAATCATGGCGCCCGGAAGCTAGCAGCTCTCACCGCCATTCGGCCATATACTGACGGGGTTGGGGCGGAGCGTCCTCAGCCTCGCTCCCCCGGCGGCGCGCGTCACGGCTATTCGTTCGCCGACATCATCAAAACGAAGGCGCTTCCTGGCATCGAGCCGGCGGTCAGCGATGGCCACACCCGGGTGTCTCCGGTCGGCGCGGTCACCGTCCAGCTCGTGACAATCACCGGCGCGCTTGCGAGCTTGGGAACCGCGAGAAAAGTGCCGTGGGCCGCGGTCGCGGTCCCGACTCCCGTGAACGTCGCATTGGGGTAAACGATGTTGAAGCGGGTCTCGCTGGGGGCGACGGATACCGTCGCCCCCGCGACGGGCGCATTTCCCTGGCTCGCCTTGCCCGCGATGGTTCCCAGTATGAATCCGCGCGATTCCAGTGAGCCTGCGACGATCGCGGCGTCGCCCAGGGTCGCCGCCATCAATTGCGCCAGACTGGCTTCGGTCGATCGGCTCACGGCGAAGAGCCGACGATCGGTGATCGGTTGCCGGTTGATTCGGGCTGCGTCGACCAGCGCAGCAGAGGCCACGGCGTTTCCGGTCTTGAGCCAGATGCGGCTCGTTGGCGCCCGTCCGTCGTCGATGAGGCCGGTCAGGCCCAAGCTGAGGTTTCTGAGGTCGACGTTGTCGAATGCCCAAGCGCAAGAGCCGGTCGCAGCGCAGTTGCTTGCGGACGTATCGAGAGGACCGCCCGCGAGCGGCGACGCGGCGGGATTGACGATCATGGCCACGGGGTCGGCGACGGCGACCACGAGCTGGTTGAAATCGCCGGGCGGGTTCATCCCCAACGCCGCGGTGAGGGGGTGCGCCGCCGCCGTTCCCGACACCGTCACGGTGATGGGGCCCAGATCGGTCGAGGCGTCGCGGCCCACGTCGCCGCCCGTTGAATCTGCTCCTGAGTCAGCGCTGGAGCCATCCCGCGCGCCGCTCCCTCCGGCGCCGCTACCTCCGGCACCGCCCACCACCGAGCCGCCGGCTCCCGCATCCACTCTCTTGCTTCCCGCTCCAGCGGAGCAGCCGGTCAACCCGGCGAGGAGCCATCCGACCACGACGGTCAGACAGTGCGATCGACCGTACCTGCCGTGGAACCCGACGCCCTTCACGCTGTCTCTCATGCGGTGCGGTGAGATTGCCATGAGATACCGCCTTGACGCACTCGCTTCGCGAACGAATCAACGATCGATTGTGCTGGGCGAGGGCAGTCGTGGAAATCACGGCGCCTGGACGCTGGCAGCTCTCACCGTGATTCGGCCATACTGAAGGGGTTGGCGCGCAGCATCCTCAACGTGGTTCCCCCCGAGGTCATCGTTCACGACGAGGAAGAGGCTTGCCAGTACCTGCCCGGGCGCCGCGCGCGCCAGCCCTTGCGCGTGCCCCTGCGCGAGCTGACCCCGGCCGAGTTCGACCAGCGGCTCGAGGCCGGCGACCGCCGCGCGGGACAGCTGCTCTACACTCAGGCATGCGCGGCGTGCGCCGCGTGCGAGCCCATCCGGGTCGACGTCCGCGCCTTCGTGCCGTCGCGTTCGCAGCGCCGCGTGCAGGCCAAGGCGCACGCCATCGTCGAGACGCGCCTGGGCCCGCCCGAGGTCGACGAGCGCCGCATTGCCCTCTACCTCGAGCACCTCGACAAGCGCGGCCTGGCGCGCGACGGCGAAACGCTCGACGCGCGCGGGTACGCGTCCTTCTTCCTCACCAGCTGCGTCGAGGGCTTCGAGATCCGTTACTTCATCGGCGATCAGATGGTCGGCTTGGCCTTGACCGATAAGGGCGAGCGCTCGTTCTCGGCGATGTACACGTTCTGGGATCCCGCCTACGAGGCACTCTCGCTCGGTACCTACTCGATCCTCACGCAGATCGCCCTGGCCCGGAAGACCGGCCTCGACTGGGTCTACCTGGGGCTCGCCATCAAGGACTGCGCGCCCATGAGCTACAAGACCCGCTTCCTCCCGCACGAACGCCGCATCGGCGGCGTCTGGCGCCGCTTCGAGCGCGGGTAACCGGCGGGTCTCGGGGCGGAGAGACGATTCACTCGCTGGCGCCGGCCTCGAGGAAGCTGCGCAGGTCGGCCTCGCTGACCAGCGGCTCGCCGGGAGCAACGTTGTCGAGCTTGCCGCGGCGGATCCAGTCTTCCAGCTCGTCGACCAGCTTGTAGAGGTGGTCGAACGAATCGACGATGAACAGCAGCGGCTGATAGTGGTGGATCTCGAAGTGCTGGTTGACCACCCACTCGATCTGGAAGGGGTAGCGCTGCACGGCGGGCGCGTCGATCGCGTGCGCGATCTCGCCGTAGGAGCTGAGCAGGCCGCTGCCGTACACGCGCAGCGCGTCGCTGCCGGGCCGCTCGCGCATCAAGCCGAACTCGACGGTGAACCAGAAGAAGCGCGCCATCGCGCGGATGTTGCTGGTCAGGCGCCGGATGCGCTCGGGCTCGTCGGGGATCGCCGACGCCAGCGTCGCCGCCGTGCGCGCGCACTCGCCGAACCGCACCAGCGCATCGGCGAACGCGCGGTCGGTGTGCATCGGCACGTGGCCGGCGATGTCGTGGAAGATGTCGGGCTCGGGCAGGTACTCCAGGCGCTTGCCGTCGCGGATGGTAACCGTGGTCGGGAACTCGCGCCGGCGCAGGCAATCGAAGAAGACGTAGGACGGCACGTAACCGCTGACCGGGCGCGCGCGAAAGCCGGTGAGCGTCTGCATGAAGCGATTCACGTCCTCGAAGCGCGGCACGTGCTCGTGGTCCATGAACAGCGTATCGAGCCCGTGCAGGTACTTCTCGTTGGCGTAGCGTCGCCACCGGTCCTGCATGCGCGCGAACAGCTGGCGCCAGGTCTGGTGGTTCTCCTCGGAGTAGAGCTCGTAGGGCTGGCGGATGTACATCTCGCCGTTGGCGCGCGCCTGTTCGATGAACGGCGCCTTGGTCGTCGTCAGGCCAGGCACGTTGGCGCCCGCCGCATCGGGATCCTGACCGGTCGCGTGACTAGGGTTGCCCATCGAGGCAGGCCATCCATACCCGCCCCCTTATTTTAACGCTCTAAAATGGGGGGCGCGCTAAGATCACCGCTTCGCGCACCACTTTGGCAGAAGGGGGCCCCATGTTTCTAGGTATCTGGCTGGCTTTGCTCGGGGTTTTGGCTGCGTCCAATCTCATCATTGCGAAGAAGCCGGACGCCGCGCAGCTCATCGGCAAGGTCGCGCCTTACCAGGGCTGGATCGGCGCCGTGTCGGCGCTTTGCGGCGTGTTCGGGATATTGGGCTGCGTCAGTCACATCGGCTGGATGGGGAGCGCACCGATCTTCTGGCTGTCGCGGCTGGCGGTCTCGGTGCTGCTGGTCAGCCTCGGGCTGCTGCTCGGCGTCGGCGTCTTCAAGAGCTTCATCAAGAACGCCCAGGCAACCGCCAACCTGGATCGACTCATCGCCAAGCTGGCTCCCTATCAGGGCAAGCTCGGACTGGTCTCCATCGCCCTCGGCGGCTGGATGATCATCGCCGGGGTGATGTTCCCCCTCGTGGGTTGAGCGAAGATGGGCTGAGGGCTCGCGCGCGCTACAGCGCCGGGACTTCCCAGCGGCCGGTCTGCGACGAACGCGCCAGCGCGTCGAGCACCGCCATGTTCTTCACGCTGTCCTCGAGTGGCAGCGGCGCCGCCGTACCGTTCTTCACCGCCTGCGAGAAGCCTTCGGCCAGCAGTGTGTACTGGTTGCACGGCTCGAAGGCCACCGCTTCGACCATCGGCTCCTCGAGTTGCTCGCTGCGGTCGATGATCAGGCGCGTCGGCCGGTCGGTGTATGGGCTCCAGGGCACGTCGAAGCTGATACGTCCCTTGTTGCCCATCAGCGCCACTTGCTGCGACGGCGACAGTTGCATGCCGCAGCTGAAGATCGAGTGCCCGGTCGGGAACTCGAGCATCGCCGCCGCCAGGATGTCGACGCCGGTCTCCGCGTCGGTGGTCAGCGACGCGAGCACGCGCACGGGCTCGGTGCCGAAGCAGAAACGCGAGATGCTGACCGGGTAGAAACCGACGTCGAGCAACGTTCCGCCGCCCATCTCGCGCCGGTAGCGCACGTTGTCGCGCTGGCGCAGATGGTAGCCGAAGCTGCTGACGATCGAGCGCAGCTCGCCGATCTTGCCGGCGCTGCCCTTGGCCAGCTCGGCGCGCGTCGCCAGCCAGCGCGGGTGCACGCGGATCATCGCCGCTTCTTGAATCAACACGCCGGTGCGGTCACGGGCCTCCACCAGCGACCGCGCCTCGGCGGCGTTCAGCGCGATCGGTTTTTCGCACAGAACGTGCTTGCCGGCCTCGGCCGCCTTGATCGCGTACGGCACGTGCAGGTGGTTGGGCAGCGGGATGTACACCGCATCGATCTCGGGATCGGCGAGCAGCTCCTCGTACGAACCGTAGGCGCGCGCGATGTTGAGCTCGCGCGCCGCCTTTTCGGCCTTGTCCTTCGAACGCGACGCGATCGCCGCCACGGTGAGGTCGCGGCTGCGCTGCATCGCCGGCACCATGCGGCGCGTGGCGAACATCGACACGCCCAGGATTCCCCAGCGAAGCATCAGATCACCGTCCCGTCGGGGATGATGCCGTTCTTGGCCACGATCACGATGCCCTCGCGAATGAAGTAGCCGTTGCCATCTTTCTCCTTGATGCCGTCGCGGTTGACGATCCGGACGCCGCGGCCGATGCGCGCGTTCTTGTCGACGATCGCGTTCTCGATCACCGACTCCGCGCCGATGCCGATCGCCGGGATGCCCTGGGTCTGCATCGTCTCCATGTCCTGCAGGGTCTCGTAGCCGTCGGCTCCGATCAGCAGGCTGCTGCGGATCTGCGTGCCGGCGCCGATGCGGCTGCGGATGCCAATGACCGCGCGGTCGATGTGCGCGCCCTGCATGATGCAGCCCTCGGAGATGAGCGCGTTCTTGATCATGCAGTTCGCGACCTTCGACGCGGGCAGGAAGCGGGGGTTGGTGTAGATCGGGTGCGCGGTGTCGTAGAAATCAAAGGGCGGGATCGGCTCGCACAGCGCGAGGTTCGCCTGGAAGTACGACTGGATGGTTCCGACGTCTTCCCAGTAGCCGCGGTGCACGTGTGCCTGTACGCGGCGGCGCGGCACGGCGTCGGGGATCACGTGGCGGCCGAAGTCGACCAGCTTGGGATCCGACAGCGACTGCTCGAGCACATCGCGCGAGAATGCGTAGATGCCCATCGACGCCAGGTAGCCGCGCCCGACGCCGGGGATGTCCGAGATGAGCGCGGGCAGGCGATCCGCCGACGGCTTCTCCTCGAAGTGCACGATGCGGCCGCTGGCGTCCACCTTCAGGATGCCGAGCGCCGACGTCTGCGAGGCCTCGACAGGGATCACGCCGACGGTGGCGTCGGCCTTGCTCTCGACGTGGGTCTTGAGCATCTGCCGGTAGTCCATCTGGTAAAGCTGATCGCCCGACAGGATCAGCGCGTTCTTGCCCTCCTGGCGGCGCATGTGACGCAGGCTCTGCCTGACTGCGTCGGCCGTCCCCTGGAACCAGTTGTCACCCTCTTCGGTCTGCTCGGCGGCCAGCACCGAGACGAAGCCGGACGAGAAGATGTCGAACTTGTACGTGAGGCTGAGATGCCGGTTCAGACTCTCCGAATTGAACTGCGTGAGCACGAAGATCCGGCGCACATTCGAGTTGAGGCAGTTGCTGATCGGTATGTCGATCAGCCGGTACTTTCCGCCGATCGGCACCGCCGGCTTCGACCGGCGGAGCGTCAGCGGAAAAAGGCGGGTGCCGCGGCCACCGCCAAGGATGATTGCCAGAACGTCGTCCATGCGCGGCTCATTGTCACACGGGAAGGGGGTCGCGGAAACCTCAAAGGAGTCCCGATTCTCCTTACCGCTATCGCGTGACTCTCTCGCAGGTCGCCGGGAATCCGACGGGCGCGCCCTCGACGGTCAAGCCTTCTCGGTACTCACCGTCAGCGACCTTGCGGCCGTCGGGCGCCCACTGAGTCCAACGTCCGACCTTTAGCCCGTTTTCGTACCGGCCCTCGAGCCAACGTTCGCCACCGGGATGAAAGGAGCGATACATCCCCGAGGGCTTGCCATCGACGAAGAGGCAAACCTGGCCGCGCGCGCCGTCGGGATAGAGGGCGACGAACGCGGTCTGGTGGCTGTCGGTCGGGTTCACACAGAACGCATTGGCGCCCGGCTTCGAGCGCTGTGAGTCGGGGCGCATGCCCGTCGGGCACACCGCCTTGCCGCAGCCCGCGATGCTCAGCGCCGCGGAGATCGCCAGCGCGGCGAGAAGCCTCATCCCGAGCGTGATGCGTGCCATTTCCATGCGTGCTCCACGATGGTGGAGAGATCGGGATATCGCGGCCGGAAATTGAGCAACTCCCGGGCGCGGCTCGGATCGGCGACCAGTGACGGCGCGTCGCCTGGGCGGCGGCCGGCCTCGCGGCGTGGGACGGTGCGACCGCTCACACGCTCGACGGCCGCGATCACCTCGCGCACCGAATGGCCCGCGCCCGTGCCGACGTTCGCGGCGAAGCTCGCCTTGCCGGCGGCCAGGTGGTCCAGCGCCAGCAGGTGCGCCTCGGCGAGATCCGCGACGTGGATGTAGTCACGGACGGCGGTGCCGTCCGGGGTGGGGTAGTCGGTGCCGAAGATCTGCAGCTCGCCGCGCTGGCCGAGCGCCGCCTTGATCGCGAGCGGGATCAGGTGACTCTCGGGTGCGTGGTCCTCGCCGATCTCGCCGCCGGGATCGGCGCCGGCAGCGTTGAAGTAGCGCAGCACGCCCCAGCGCAGTCCGTAGGCCTCGCCGTACCAGTGCAGCGTCCGCTCGACGAACAGCTTGGATTCGCCGTACGGGCTGAGCGGCAAGAGGCGGTGGTCTTCGGCGATCGGCACCGTGAGCGGATCGCCGTACACCGCCGCCGTCGAGGAGAAGACGATCCTCTGGATGCCCCGGTCGACCATCACGTCGAGCAGGTTCATCGTGTTGACCAGGTTGTTGCGGAAGTACTTGCGTGGGTTGCGCACCGACTCGCCGACCTCGATGTGGGCGGCGAAGTCGATCACCGCGTCGATGTTGTGGCGCTCAAACACGCGCTCGATCGCGTCGCGGTCGGCGAGGTCGCCCTCCTCGAACACACCCCAGCGCAGCGCCCAGCGGTGCCCCGCGCCGAGGTTGTCGAACACCACCGGTTTGTGCCCCGCGGCGGCGACCAGCTTGGCGGTGTGGCTGCCGATGAATCCGGCGCCGCCGACGATCAGGATCGAAGACAAGAGATGTAGTCCTGGTGGATGAGCATCGGAAGGTGATTTTGCAGGATCCTGGCGCCGATGCCTAGAATTGCTACGACTTCCCCAGTACGGTCACCTCGTTCTTGTTGTGCAGGAGCTGCTTCGTCCTCGCGAAGCGCCACCCCGCGGCCGCGAACAGCGGCTCGACCTCGGCGAGCACGCCGTAGCCTTCGCGTCCCTTGAACTTCACCGTGACCACCAGGCGTCGGCACCACCGCTGCTCGAGCCAGTGTGCGATCAGCGCGAGTGTGCGCGCCGGCTCGCACACCACATCGCACAGCAGCCAGTCGACCGGCTTCGGTGGCTCGAACGTGAACGCGTTGCCGATGATCGCGTGCAGGCGCGGATGTCCGGCGGCGGGGGCTTCGAGCGGCGCGCGGTCGACGGCGGTCACGCGCGCGCCGCGCTTGAGCGCGGTCAGCGCCCAGCCGCCGGGCGCGCCGCCGAGATCGACACACATCTGCCCGGCGGTCGGCGCTTCGCCCAGCCACGCGAACGCTTCCTCGAGCTTCTGGTAGGCGCGCGACGGCGGCGCCTTGTCGAGCGCGATCGGCGCGCTCCCCGCGAGCCAGGGCGCGAGATCGGTCCCGCCGCGCGGCAGCGCCTGGGCGGCCGCCGCCGATACCAGCAGGCGCTCGCGCTCGAGCGCGATCACCTGCACCAGACGCGCGCCCGGCGCCCAGGCGTCGCCGACCAGCGCGGGCGCACGATACGCGCGAAATGAGCGCCGCCGTCGCGATTTGAGAAGCTCCAGCAGCTGTCGCGCGACGAGCTCGACGCGGCTGCCCAGCATCGGATCGGCGACCCCCGGCCAGGCGTGCAGCGTGAACGGAGTCTCGCCGCCGTCGATCACCGGCTGGATCACCTGATAGGCCGCCTCGGCGAGGCGCTGTACGGATGCCGCCCGCACCTCGACCACGCCGGGGACGCGTTGCCGCGCGAAGACGACGTCGCGCGCTGTACCACCTTCGACCCGCCGCTCCGCCAGTACCAGACCTGGTGCCGTGGATGCGGGCGCGCTCCAACGGCTCCCGAGCTCGGCGATGAGCGCCGGCTCGAATCCTGCCGTGGTGACGAAGGCGTCGACGGGGCCGTTATGACCGGGTTGTGACAAGGGAATGGTCAGGGCGTGACAGGTTGACAGCTACGCTGGAGGTCATGGAGTTGTCTCTTCGAGAGGCGCCGCAGGCGTCGCAGATACCGGAGATATCGCAGATATCAAAAGACGGCGAGTCTCGTTCCAAAGGGTATTTTCGCGCGACCTCGGTGGCTTTCTGGGCGGTGCATGTCGCCGCGATCGCCGGCGTTGCGTACCTCGGGTTTTCGTGGCGCGGCGTCGCCCTGGCCATCGGGGTCTACTTCGCGCGAATGGTCCTGGTCACCGCCGGGTACCATCGCTATTTCGCACACCGTAGCTTCCGGACCTCGCGCGTGGTGCAGTTCCTGCTTGCGCTCGGCGCCCAGAGCGCCGCGCAGCGAGGCGTGCTCTGGTGGGCGGGCCACCACCGCTGGCATCACAAGCACTCCGATGGGCCGGAAGACGTCCACTCGCCGCGCCGGCGCGGCTTCTGGTACTCGCACGTCGGTTGGGTCATCAGCCCGACCTGGGACGATACCAATCCCGCCATGGTCGCCGACCTGGCCAAGTATCCCGAGCTCCGCTTTCTCAACCGCGACGTCATCCACATGCTGCCGACGGTCGCTCTGGCGCTGGGGTTTCTGTTGCTGGGCGGACTGCATGGCCTGGTGTGGGGTTACTTCGTGACCACGGTGCTGGTCTGGCACGGCTCGTTTTCGGTGAATTCGCTGTCGCATCTGTTCGGCAAGCGCCGCTACCGCACCACTGATGATTCGCGCAATAGCATGCTGCTCGCGCTGCTCACCACCGGTGAAGGCTGGCACAACAACCACCACCACTATCAGAGCTCGGCCAGTCAGGGGTTCCGATGGTGGGAGATCGACCTGACCTACTGGTTGCTGCGGCTCGCGCAGGCAGTCGGACTCGTCTGGGATGTGCGCCGCCCGCCGAAAGAGGTCATCGCGAGCACCGGCGCGTGATGCGCGCGCCCGGGCGCCGTCCCGGCGACAGCGTCAGTCGGGCAGGCCGGGCACGCCAAGCGTCACGTACTTGAGCAGCGATCGCGACGTCACGTACAGCGTCTTGCGGTCGGTGCCCCCGAACGTGCAGTTCGACGACTCGCCGGTCGGCACCACGCCGATCGGTGTACCGGCCGATGAGAACACCTCGACGCCGTTGCTGGTGCCGGCGTAGAGGTTGCCCGCGCAGTCGACGCACATGCCGTCCACGGTGCTCGACGCAGTGGTCACAAAGTGTTTGAACGTCGATGTGTCGATGGATCCGTCGGCTCCGAGCGCGAACGTGTAGATCATCTGGTTGGTGACGTCGCCGACGTAGAGCGTGCGCTCGTCGAGCGACATCTCGATGCCGTTGGGGTGCGCGACCTGGGTGATGGGCCCCGACAACGTTCCCGATGAAGAGATGCGATAGAACCCGGTGTCGGGGTCAGTGAAATAGACATTGTCGTCGCTGCGCACCAGCACGTCGTTGGGTTTCCAGGTGCCCGTCGCCAGCGGTGTCCCGATCTGCGTCGCAGTCGTCGAGCTCACGCGCACGATCTGGTGGTTGTGCTGATCGGCCAGGATCAGGTTGTCGTCGTTGTCGAGCGCCAGACCGTTGCTGCCGCTCATCTCCATGAAGGACGAGGCTACCGTCGACGGCGGCTTGACCTGGATGATGCGCTCGTAGGGCGAGGCCGCGTTGTCGGAGAAGACGATCAGGCCCTGGCTGCCGATCCATATCGGTCCCTCGATGAACGAGAAGGAATAGATCGGCGCCATGTTGGGCTGGCTGATCTGCATGATCGTGCCCATGCCGCTGAGCGGGTTGCCGTAGGTCGCGCCGATCTGGCAGATGAAGCGCGCGGAGGCGCCGCCGTGGAGCGCGCCCGTGGAGCCGGCCGCGGCGTCGGCGCCGGCGTCGGCTCCCGCGTGATTGCCGCCGCTGCCGCTGCCGCCCGCTCCCCCGGTTGCTGCCCCGCCCGCGCCGACGCCCCCCGTCGCCGAACCGCCCGCGCCACCTGAGGTCGAGCCTCCCGTGCCGCCAGCGTGCGAGCCGCCCGTGACGCACCCGGCGGTGGCGATCGCTGCCCAGAACAGGGGGCCGACCGGGAAACTCCCACGCGAAGCCAGGCTAGATGTCATCGACTGGTCCTATCACAACGTGCGCTCTGCCGCGCCGGCCCCCCGGAGGTGCCGCTTTTTCGGTGTGACCCAGTCGGGTCCGTTATAAAGTCACCGACGTTCGGTCGGCTACTTTGGAAGGACCTCGCCTATGACTAACTGCTTCCCGACGTTTCGCTCGACGTTTGCGCTCTGTGTTCTCGGCGCGTGCTCCGTTTCACTCGTGGGGGGATGTGCCAAGGTCGCGTCGTCCGCCGAGGGCAGCGGCGGTAGAACCGGCGCCGGCGCCGGCTCGGGCACCGGCAACAGCAGCGGCACCGGCAACCACGGCGCCGGCGGCGGCGGAGTCATTCCGGACTCCGGCATGAACGGCGATGGCGCGTGCCAGATGGCGATGTACAACTTTGCGCCCAAGATCCCCAACGTGCTGGTGCTCGTCGACGGCTCGGGCAGCATGTTCCAGACCAGCGCAAGCCTGCCGAGCGGTGCCTGGGGCGCGCTGCGCACCGCGGTGCTGCCGGTGATCCAGGGCCTGCAGCTCACGCCCGACGGCCAGCCGCAGATCGATTTCGGGCTCGGGGTTTTCACCGGCGTCGCGCCGGCGATGTGCCCGATCTTCAAGACGGTTGCGATCGCGCCCAGCAACTACGACATGATCTCGTCGCAATATCCGACGGGCCCGCTCAGCACGATGAAGCTGGAGACGCCGGTGACGCAGGTGCTCCCCATGCTGCCGCCGCTGTTTACGAACGCGCCGGGGAACGGCGGCAACTACGTCTTGTTCGTCACCGACGGTGAGCCCGACTTCTGCGACGACGGTAACACCGTCTGTCCCGTCGACGCGGTCGTCGCCGAGATCAAGCAGCTCAATGGCATGGCAATCACGACCTACGTGATTGGCCTGTCATCGAACTCCAACGCCAGCACCTGTCCGGACGTCTTGCAGGCGTACGCGAACGCTGGCGTGAACCAGCCGATCGCCAACCCGTGCGGAACGCACAACTCTTCCCAAGAGTGCTCCGGCGATACCAATTGGGCGGCGCTGGCGTCGCAATTGAAACGCACCGCGGGTCAGGCGCTGGTCGACTATGTGCCCACGGGCGGCACGGCCCAGGTCTTCAAGCCCGATGTCACCGATCAGCAGGCTCTGACCAATACGCTGGCCGGCCTGTTCTCGGGTGTGAAGAGCTGCACCTTCGATCTGAACAGCATCGATCCGGCGAAGCCACCGATCAAGGTGAACACCAACGCGCTCGCCGGAGCGCGGATTCTCGTCGAGACCACGGTGGTCCCACTCGACAACACCAACGGCTGGAAGGTGAACTGCGTGCCCGCGGGAGATCCCAGCTGCAAGCCGACGCAGATCGAGCTGACCGGAACCGCCTGCACGAACTGGCGTCTGCCCGCGAACAAGAACATCACGTTCGACTTCCCCTGCGACGTCATCGTCCCCGGCTAGCCACACCGATCACGTCCACGTCCACGTTCACGATCACGTCAACGATCACGGTGGCGGTCCCGTTCACGTGCACGTCAACGATCACGTGGGCGTCCACGATCACGTCAACGTCAACGATCACGTCCACGTTCACGGGGATACTCCGTTGACGTTGACGTTGACGTTGACGTTGACGTGAT
>Ga0265342_10000220_pt1 | contig 64758 bp, 48 predicted proteins | sample 4CB327metaG_FD_203125 | JGI IMG/M metagenome (GOLD analysis project Ga0265342, IMG submission 203125) | Rhizosphere microbial communities from Carex aquatilis grown in University of Washington, Seatle, WA, United States - 4-CB3-27 metaG | ecosystem: Host-associated > Plants > Roots >...
AGTAGATATGCGCGCTCCGGTTTTCGGGAGCGCGCTTTTTTTTTTACCTAGACGTTCTCGTTGGTGAAGTCGACATGCAGCGCATTTCCGTCCAGATCGCGCAGGTTGACCTGAGTGATCGGCGCGCCCGGCAGACGGCCGACGGCGTGCTGGATGCCGGCCTGCGTGAGGCGCGCCAGGAACGCACCGAGGCCGGTAGCGCGGAACGCGAAGTGGGAGAGCTGGAGCTCCAGGGGATCAGCTGCGCGTGCCCGCGGTCCCGCGTCGCTGCTCTCGATTTCGACCAGATGCACGACGGCCCGATCACCGCAGTAGAGCCAGGCGCCGCCGAACGCGAACGGCGGCCGCGGCCCGCGGGTCAGGCCCAGGATCTCGGCGTAAAACGCCGCGAGCGCGTCGACACGCTCGGTGCGGATGTTGACGTGATCGAGCGCGCTCAGCGCGACCGCAGACTTGTCGTCGGACATGAGGCGGCCGATTATGGCACCCCGAAGAGGCGTCCGGTACGATGATGGCCACCGTTCACCATGGCCATCATTCACTGTCCGGAGTGCAAGCAGTCGGTCTCGGATCGCGCGGCCAGCTGTCCCCATTGCGGCTTCGCGATCGCGCCCGGCGCCGGGGCTGCCGCCGCGCCGGCGTCTGCCGCCGCGCCGATGGCGTGGTCGTCGTCGCCGATCGGCGCAGAGGAGGTCGCCTGGGAGGGCAGTGCGTCGCCGCGCCTTTTGGTGCGCGAGCTGCCGGCGGTCTTCTGGGCGCTGGCGGTGCCGCCGCTGGTGTTCTGGCTGCTGCCGCAAGTCTTGCATTGGGTCGGCGGCGCGCGCCACGAGCTGCGCGGCGCGATCGCCGAGCAGCGTTCGACGATCACGCTCGTGGTCGTCGTCGCGGTGGTCCTGTTCTCGTTGAGCCGGCTCGCGCGCGTCGCGCTCGGCTACGCGCGGCTGCGCGGCATGCGCTACCGCCTGACCAACCAGCGCCTCACCGTCGAGAGCGGCCTGTTCTCGAAACGCGTCGACGACATCGATCTGCGAACGCTCCAGGACGTCACGCTCGAGCAGTCGCCGATGGAGCGACTGCTCGGCATCGGCCGCCTGGATATCGTCTCGTCGGATCACAGCCGCCCGCGCCTGGTGCTGATCGGCATCCGCGACCCGCGCGACGTGCGCGAGCGCGTGCGGGCCAGCGCGTATCAAGCGTCGCAACGGCAGATCTTCACGCGAGCGACCTGAAGGAGTCAGCGGCGAGCAGGGCGCAATGAGAAGGGTGGGGTGGGACGCGGCGTTGGCGCTGGTGCTGGTGGCCGCAGGGGTGGGTGGTTGCCGGCGATCCGTCGCGATCGGCGGCGTGGCCGGTGCCGGTGGTGAGCGCGCAGGAACGGGCGGCGTGGTTGCCGGGCCGCTCGTCGACGCCGGGCCAGAGGACGACGATGAGATCGTCGACGGAGGCCCGGGGAACGGCGACGACGGGGGTGTCGACGGCGGGTCCGACCTTCCGCCCCCGACGCTGGTGCCTCGGTTCGTCAGTGAAACCTGGCCGGCGTGCCCGTTCTCCGCGCCGCTCGCAATCACCTCCGCGGGAACGCCCGCGATTCTCAGCGTCACCGCCGACGGCGTGTTCCACGCGATGGATCCGGCGACGGGCGCGCCGCTGTGGACGCTGGCGCTGTCGGCGCCGGCGGGGCTGTCGCCGCATCTGGTGTCGCCACCGGCGGTCGTGGGACACCGGCTGATCTATGCCTGGCAGAACGTCGCGCCCGACTGGACGCGCGCCGATCATCACGTCGGCGTGATCGATCTCGACGCGCGCGCGTTCGATCCCGGGTTCGAGCCGCTCACGCTGACCGCCAGTCGATCGGCGCCCGGCGGCGGCAGCGTCGATTTTCTGCCCGCCTACGCCTACGCGCGCGCGGCGGTGGTGACCGCGCTTCCGCCGGGGCGCGAGCTCGGGCTCGCCTACGTCGGCTTCGGAAACGTGCGAGATCTGCAGCCCTGGCACGGCTGGCTGTTCGAGATCGATCTCGATGCCTGGCGCGCGCAGGGCGCGGCGGCGGCGATCAGCGGGACGCTGGTGTCGACGGCGACGCCCAATGACCAGTGCGGCGCGGTGAACGGCGACGGCTCGCGCCAGATGCTCTGCGGCGGGGGCATCTGGGCGCACCTCGGTCCCGCGGTCGTCGGCGACAGCACTGAGCCCGACGGCTTCCGGCTCTACGTGCCGCTCGGCAACGGGCTGCTCGATCCGCTGCACGCGCAGTACGCCAACAGCGTGCTGCGCCTCGGCCGCGGCCTCGGCGCCGACGCCGGCTGCGATCCGATGCTCTGCGACGGCTACGATCCGAACGCGCCCGGCGACGCGTGCGCCGCCAGCTGCGCGAACCTGTTCATTCCTCGCTTGCCCACCGGCCAGACGCTGCCGCTCGGCACCAACAACGTCTGCGCGGGGCGCACACTGTTCCAGTGCTACGCCGCGCTCGACTGGGATCTCGGCGCCAGCGCGCCCGCGTTCGTCGCGCTGCCCGGCGGCCCGCGTGTGATCCTGCAGCCGGGCAAGGACGGCGCGCTCTACCTGTTCGACGCTGATCACCTCGGCACGCTCTACGATCGCGCGCCGATCATGCACGCCTGCGGCGAAGGCGGTGGCACCTGTGGAGCCGACTGGGCGGGCACGATCGTCACCCGGCCGCTCATCACGTCGGTGGGCGGCGCCACGCTGGCGCTGGTGCCCACGTTCGTGTTCGACGACGTCCATCCCGCGGGGCTGCAGGCGATCGAGATCAGCACCGATGGCGGCCAGCCGCACCTGGTGCCGCGCTGGCAGGCGCCGTCGTTCGACAGCGCCGAGAGTGTGACTGCGTTTCGCCGGCACGCGAGCGGCGTTGGCGCCGCTCGCTTCGCGGGTGACCTCTACGCCGCAGTGGTCGACACCGCATCGCCGGGCGGAGCGGGGCGCCTGTACTGGGTACGCGTCCGTGACGGGGCGATCGTTCAGCGGGCGTCACTGGCGGGGCCGGGGCAGAGGTTCGCGCCGCCGCTCGTGACCGGCGATGCGGTGTATCTGTCGTCGTGCTTTCACACGGCCGCGCCTTCGTTCAACGAAGGGCCGGGTCAGCTCGAGGCGTTTACGATCTCTGCAGCGCACGAGTGAGAATCCTTCCGGTCCCCTCGCCCCGTCCGCGGCCCGTCCGCGGGGAGAGTGTTAGGGAGAGGGTCCGCGGACGCCACGACTCGCAAGGCTTGCCCTCTCCCTAACCCTCTCCCGCCGACGGGCGAGGGGACCGGAGCTCTTGCTTGCGTGGCTTCGCCGTCCGGGCAAGATGCCCAACGCATGTCCGCCGCCGAGCACGCCGCCGCCTTCTTGCTCGCGCGCGTGCGCGCGGCGCGCGGCCGTCTCTGGGACGAAGGCGCGCGTGCCGACGTCACGTCCGGGCCCGCCGACGACAGCGCGCTCGCCGTCTTCGCCGCGCGCCGCGTTCGCGGCGTCTCGCCCGTGGTCGCCGATTCGCTGCTCGCCTGGTCGCGTGGCGAGCGTCCCGCGGATCTGGTCTTCGACGTGCTATCCCCGCGCGAGGTCCTGCGGCGTCAGGCGGCCGGGCGCCGTTGTGTCGCGTTGCTCGACGACGCGGTGGCGCTCGCGCACGGCGATCCGCGCCACCCCGACGGGCTTTCCTTCGCCCTCCATGATCTTCATCACTTGGAAAAGTTCGTGGAACCCGAGCATCACCTCGGCCAGATCGGCTTCTTTCGCGCCGTCGATCGCGCATTGGCCAATACCGCCGTCGCTGCGCTCGAGATGACATTCGATGCCATCTGGAGCGCCGAGCGCGACTACGTGCTGGCGGACATGAACGGTTCCGCGGTATTTCTCTTCTCGGTCCTGAAGATGCGCCTGGCGATGGCGGTGCGGCGCCGGCTGGCCAGCGCGACCGGCCGGCCGGTTCCGACGACGGGCCGCCTCGACGACAACGAGCGCGCGGCGCTGCAGCCGGTCTTGTCGGCCTGGTTCGCGGGCATGGGATTGCCGGCGGCGCTGCGCGCCGAAGCTTTCGCGGTCACGGCGCGGCGCGACCACCCTGCGCACGCGCGGCGCTTGCTCGACCATTTCGAAGCGCAAGCGGGCGCGCATTTTTCAGCAACCAATGCCGCAAATAGTTGCACCAGATTGGCGATCACCGATGCTCGATCAAATTTTTGATGATGTGCGCGCGTGCAGTCGCACGAACGTTGTCGACGGCTATTTGCGGGCTTTGAATCGTCGGGGCGGACACGAGGGAAGTCGTCGTACTTCCACGAAAAAAATGCCCAGCGGACGTTGACACTTCGAAGTTACTCGGGGCAATATCCGCGACCAACAACCGATGGCTGAACACCACACGCCCGAAAAGCGTCGCTCTTTTTTGAAATTGTTGACTGGTGGATTAGGCGCTGTCATTGGCGCCATTGCCGCCATTCCCGGGCTGAAGTTCCTGGCCCACCCGCTGGTGAAAGAAACCGTCACCGGCGGCGACGAGCCGCTGCGCGTCGCCATGAAAGACGAGGTCGACGTCGATAAACCGAAACGGGTCAACGTCATTGGCCAGACCCACGACGGCTGGCTCAAGAGCGACGGCGTCAAGCTGGGCGCTTGCTGGTTGGTCAAGTCGACCGCCGGCGACATCAAGGCGTACTCGACGGTCTGCCCGCACCTCGGCTGCGGCATCGACTGGAACGACGCCACCAAGCACTTCGATTGCCCTTGCCACGGTTCAATCTTCGACAAGGACGGCAAGTGCATCGAGGGACCCTCGCCGCGCGGAATGGACGAGCTCGAAGTCGTCGCCAGCGGCGATGACATCAAGGTGCACTATCGACGCTTTCGCGTCTCCATCCCCAACAAAGAGCCAATCGGATGAGTCACCCATCGCACTCCGGTCACTCGCCTGCTGGGCATAGTAGTCACGGCCACGGCCACAGCCACGGGCCCGCTCCCAGCAACAAGGTTCTCGCGTGGCTCGAGTCGCGCATCGGCTACACCGGTCTCATCAAGATGATGATCGACGAGCCGGTGCCGGGCGGCGCGCGCTGGTGGTACGTCTTTGGCTCGGTCGTGACGTTCATTCTGACGCTGCAGCTCCTCACCGGGATCTTGCTTGCGTCGTTCTACTCGCCGTCATCGACGACCGCCTGGGCATCAGTTGCGTTCATCCAGGACCAGATGACCATGGGCTGGTTCATCCGCGGCCTGCACAGCATGGGCGCGTCGGCGATGGTCGTCATGACCTGCATTCACCTCGCACAGGTGATGATCTTCGGTGCGTACAAGGCGCCGCGCGAGATGAACTGGATCGTCGGCGTGCTGATGTTCGGCCTGGTGCTGGCGTTCTCGCTGACCGGCTACCTTTTGCCCTGGGATCAAAAGGGTTACTGGGCGACCCAGGTCGCGACCAGCATCATCGGGACATCTCCGGTTGTGGGTCCGGCGCTCAAGCGGTTGCTGCAGGGCGGGTCGCTCTACGGCAACTACACCTTGAGCCACTTCTTCACGCTGCACACCTACGTGCTGCCGGGGGCGATCCTCGGCCTGCTCGGCTTCCACCTCTATTTGTTCCGCCGCCACGGTGTCACCCCGCGCTGGAACACGTCGCGTGAAGAGCTGGTCAAGAAGACCCAGCCGTTCTGGCCAGATCAGCTGTTTCTGGATACCGCCGCGTGCGCCGCGGTGTTCATCGTCATCGTGTTCCTGGTCGTGCGCTCGCACGGCGCGGAGCTGGAGTCGCCCGCGGATCCCTCGTCGAGCTACCTGGCGCGCCCGGAGTGGTACTTCCTGCCGCTGTTCCAACTGCTGAAATACTTCGAGGGCCCGCTCGAGGTCATCGGAACCATGGTGCTTCCCGGTATCGCCGGCGCACTGCTGGTCGGACTGCCGTTCATCGATCGCTCGCCGACGCGAGATCCCGGCAAGCGCTGGCCGTTCCTGCTCGGTGGCGCGCTCGGCGGCTCTCTCGTGGTGATGCTCGGGTTGCTGGCCACCAAGCACGACCACGGCGATCCCAACGTGATCAAGCAGCACCTGGAGGCGGTCGAAAAGGCCGAGATGGCGCGTCACCTGGCGCTGCAGGGCGTGCCGGCGCAGGGCGGCGTGGCGGTGTTCCAGAACGACCCGTTCTTCCACGCCCGCGAGATCTGGGTGGAGCGCTGCGAGGGCTGCCACTCGCTGGTCGGCACCGGCGGCCAGAAAGGCCCGGATTTCGCCGACTACAACTCGCGCGCCTGGATCTCGGGCTTCCTCGCCGATCCCAGCGGCAAAACTTTCATGGGCCCGGCAATGATTGAAAAGGGGATGAAGCCCGTCGAAGGAACACCAGAGGAGATGACGGCCTTGACCGAATTCGTTTACAGCCAGAGCGGCGCGGCGGACGCCGACGCGAAGCTCGCGGATCAGGGCAAGGCCCTCTTCGGGACCAAGGATTGCGACTCGTGCCACGAGATCGACGGGACCACCGGCAACGCCGGTCCGAACCTCAAGGGGCGCGGTTCGCTTTCTTATGTTATTAGCGTCATCACCGACGCGTCGCAGCCGACGCTGTTCGGCGCCAAGAACAAGATGCCAAAGTTTGCCGGCAGGTTGTCGCCTCAGGAGATCGAGACGATGGCAAAGTTCGTCATGAGTCAGAAGAAGTGAAACCAAAGGAGATCAGATGACGCGCGTTTTTCTCACCAAGCTCACGCTCGGCCTCTCGCTGGCCCTCACCCTCGTAGTTGCTCGCGCGGCTTCGGCCGGCGACGACAAGTGCACCGTCGCGACGTCGGGTGACTCGCCGGTCGCTCAGGCCTGTGCCAAAGGCGGTCGCGCCGAGGCCAAGAAGCTCATGAAGGGGGCGGTCAAGACCGCGGCGGCCAACGGCCAGAAGTTCACCTGCGAGGGCTGCCACAAGGATCTGGAGAGCTTTGCGCTCACCCCGAACGCGAAGGCTGACTTCCCGAAGCTGATGGCCGCGCAGAAGAAGTAGTCCGTCTCTCGCAACAGATACGTGAAACCCCGGTGCGGCATCTAGCCGCTGCCGGGGTTTTTCTTTTGCGCGCGCGCTGTCCGATCGGGCGCGCTGCCTGAACCGCCCGCTGCCCAGAAACGCGAAAAACCCCGGCGCAGCGTGAGCTGCAGCCGGGGTCTTCGTTGCGCGCCGTGAGTCGCGGTTACGGGGCCGAGACCGACTTCACCACCGGCGCGACCACGCCCTTGGTGTACGAAGCGCAGTAGCCGAAGAAGCGTGAGCCGCCCGGCGGGATGGCCAGCAGGGCGCTGTTGGCCTTCGCGGTGTGGACGCTGCCGACCGCGGTGTTGCTGCTGTCGAACCAGTGGAAGTACTGGTTGGCCGTGCCGGTATCGTAGACCACGGTCCAGGCCGGAACGACCGCGCTGGTCTTGTTGGTCACGCTGACGTTCGCGCAGTAGCCAAACGACGTCTTGAAATACTGAGTGATGCTCGAGGTCAGGGTCGTGGTCGTCGCGGTGATGTTGCCGCCCGTGGCGGGCTGGCGATAGGTGGTGACGACGTTGTTCCAGCCGCTGCACGCCTTGTAGCCGCTGTCGCCGTAGGGATAGTCGGCCGCTGTGCAGAAGTCCGAGCAGTAGCCGGTCGCGGCGCTGGCGTAGGGGCCGGCGAGGTAGGGGTTCTTGTAGGGGGCGCCGACCTGGTTCGCGCCGATGCGGCCGGGGACTGTCGCGACATCGTACGCCTTGCCGTCGCAGTAGAAGGCCGCCACCGACGTCGCATCGTAGCCGTGCGCACCGAGCGTGAAGAGGTTGCCGAAGAAGGATCCTTCCTGGTTCGGGTAATCGGCGCTGAGGCTCCAGCCAACCGCGGTTCCGCCGGTCACCGCAGGCCCACCGGCGAGCCCCTGCGAGACGACGTAGAGCGGGACGTGGATGCCCGCGGTGTTGATGTGCGCCATGAGGCACGCAGAAATGTACTCCTGACAGTTGGTGTCGCACTCGCCGGTCGCCCACTGAGGCGCGAAACCGAGCGAGCCCTGGAAGGTGTAGCTGACGCCGTTCTGGTCCTGCTTGGTGATCGACGTACCGGACTGCAGCGCGCAGCGCACGACGTAGCTGAGGGTGTTGCGACCATCGGCGGTCGTCATCCAGCCGTCGCTGGAGCTCAGTCCCGCCAGCGTCGTCAGGCCGTTGTGCAAGTTGAGGCCGTTGTGCAGGTTGAGGCCGTTGTGCAAGTTGAGGCCGTTGACCGCCGACAGGCCGTTCATGGTCGCGAGAGATGACTCGTCGGTGGACATGCCGTCGTCCATCGGTTCCTGGCATCCCAGCAACGTCGTCGCGGCGGTGAAGTGACCCAGAAACAGAGCGGCGCGGCGCAGATTGGCGTGCATGGCTCTCTTAGTCTGCAAACGGTGTGCTTAGTTACGAAAATAAGATGAGCCATGGAATCCAGGGTCCTATGCCGGGGTGCGCCACCAATTCGTTGCACGGGGCCCGGCGCGGGTTGCCCGGAGCGCAACAGATCGGGCCTGGTCGGTGGTCCTCAACAATGGTCCGCCAGCCGCCGATGGGATGACTGGCCTCCTCGTGTGTCCGTCCGGAAATATGGAGAAGGATTCCGCCCCAGCCCTGTCGCTCGCGCGTGGGACAGAGGTCGATCGCTTCATCGTCCTCGGTCTCTTGGGACGGGGCGCCATGGGCGAGGTCTACGCGGCGCACGATCCCGAGCTGGATCGCAAGATTGCGATCAAGTTGCTGCGCGCCGGCGGCAATGACACGGAACCGGGCGACGCCGGGCGCGCGCGGCTGATCCGCGAGGCGCAGGCCATCGCCAAGGTCTCGCATCCAAACGTGGTGGTCGTGTACGACGTCGGCACCTTCGAGGGCCGCGTCTTCATCGCGATGGAGTTCATCGCCGGCCACACGCTGGGGTACTGGCTGCAATCGCAGCCGCGTACGGTGGCCGAGATCCTCGAGGTCTTCTCGGGCGCGGGCCGCGGCCTGGCGGCGGCTCACGAAAAAGAGCTCGTCCATCGCGACTTCAAGCCCGAGAACGTCATGGTCGGCGTCGACGGGCAGGCGCGCGTCATGGACTTCGGACTGGTCCGCCTGGCGATCGATCGGGACAAGCCCGACCCGGAGCGCTCGAGCGCGCCGCCGCGGATGCTGGCCAGCATCGCCAGCGCCAACGGCAAATCGTATGACCCGTTGGCGACCTACGTCATCGAGGGGCCCGTCGAGGCCGCGAATAACGCCGACGTTTTACCGGACGCCGCCGACTGGAACCTGACCCAGGCTGGCGCTGTCATCGGGACGCCGGCCTACATGTCCCCGGAGCAGTTCCGCGGTGACACTGCCGATGCGCGCACCGATCAGTTCAGCTTCTGTGTGGCGCTGTACGAAGCGCTGTACGGCGAGCGTCCGTTCTCGGGCGCCAATGTGATGGAGCTGACCAGCAACGTCATCTCCGGGCGAGTGCGCCCCGAACCTCTCGGCACGCGCGTGCCGCGCCGGATCCGCCAGGCGCTGATGCGCGGCATGAACATCGACCCCGACGAGCGCTTCCCGACGATGGGAGCGCTGCTCGCCGAGCTGCGGTCGGACGCGGCGCTCGCGGGCACCCGGCGCTTCGCCGAGGGCGCCGCCGCCAAGCTGGCTGGCATCTGGGAGGCGCCCGACCTCGAGCGAACGGTCGGTGCGAGCGGCGAGACCGAGGCGAAGGCGGAGATTCGCCGCGCCTTCCTCGCGACGGGCAAGCCTTACGCCGCCACCGCGTTCGAGGCAACGAGCCGCGTGCTGGATCGTTTCGCGCGCCGCTGGACCGACGTTTACGTTGATGCCTGCGAGGCGACGCACCTGCGCGGCGAGCAGTCAACGGAGGTCCTCGATCTGCGCATGTCGGCGCTGGGCGAGGCCCTGCGCGATCTTCGCGCGCTGTGCCGCGAGCTGCGCCAGGCAACGGCCGACACGGTCGAGAACGGCGTGAACGCGGCGACGGCGCTGGGCTCGCTCGAGCGCTGCTCCGACGTCAATTTGTTGCGTGCGATCGTGCGGCCGCCGCCGGATTCGGCGACCTGGGTGGTCGTCGACAACCTGCGCGGGAGGCTATCGGAGATCCGCGTGCTCGCGCGCGTCGGGCGCGTCGCGGAGGGCATTCGCGCGATCGTCGGGCTCGAAGCCGAGGCGCGGCCCGTCGGCTACGCGCCGCTGCTGGCCGAGGTCCTGCTGGTCGAGGGCATGATGCACCTGGATGTGTCGGACATGGACGGTGGCATTCGCGCGCTCGAGGACGCGGTCTGGACCGCCGAGCTGTGCCGCCACGACGAGGTCGCGGCCGAGGCGGCGGCGACGCTGGTGTACGCCACGGGTCACGCGCAGCTGCGCTTCGAGGCCGGCGAGATCTGGAGTCGCCACGCCGAGACGATACTGGGACGCATGGGCGGGCACGACCTGATCCGTGGCTGGCTGTTCAACAATCGCAGCGCCATGCGCGCGCGTCAGGGGCGGCTGCGCGACGCCGTCGAGGACGTGCACCGCGCGATCGAGGCCAAGGAGAAGGCGCTCGGTCCGCACGATCCCGACGTCGGCATCTCATTGATGAACGTGGCGGTCTACCTCGACGACCTCGGCGAGACCATACGCGCGGCGGCTTACATGGAGCGCGCGGTGATCATCATGCAGGAGACGCTGGGCCGCGATCACCCCACAGCGGCGGTCACGCTCGCGAACTACGCGGAGCTCCTCAACCGCCTTGGGCGCTACGCCGAGGCGCTGGAGCCGGCGAGCCACGCGCTCACGGTCCTCGATCGGGAGACCGACCAAGAGGGCCTGTACGTAACCTATCCGCTGCTGGCGCTGGGCGCGAGCCACGTGGGCCTGGGGCAGTATCGGGAGGCGCTGCCGAACCTCGAGCGCGCGGCGCGCATCCGCGAAGCGAAGGAGAACAGCCCCAACCGGAAGGGCGAAGTGCACTTTGCCCTCGGCCGTGCACTCTGGGGCTCGGGGCAAGATCGAGCGCGCGCGCTGGCCATGGTCGAGCGGGCGCGCGACGAGTTCCGCGCCAACCCGCCGACGCCGGCGACACAGCGAGAGCTCGCCGACATCGAGCTGTGGTTGGCGAGCCGCTCCGATCCCGGGGGCTCGCGGCCGCTCGTCGTGACGGCCGCGCAGTAGCTGTCGCCGCAGCGACCGCAGTCGCCGAGCGTCACCCCGCGCGTGCCCGCGCTGCGCTGGCCACGCGGACGGGGGTGTGTTAACAGGGGCCCATGAATTTACCAAGACACGTCTCGTCCACGCTCTCGGTGATGCTGGCTACGACCCTGTTTCTCACCGCCGGTTGCATGCGCGCGAAGGCTGCGCCCGAGCCCAAGACCGAGGAGCAGAAGACCATCTACGCTCTCGGCCTCATGATGGGGCGCAACATCGGCGTCTTCAATCTGTCGCCCGAGGAGCTCGAGCTGGTCAAGGCCGGTCTCAGCGACTCGATCAGCAAGAAGAAGCCGGCTGTCGAGCTCGAGACGTACGGGCCCAAGCTGGACGCGCTCGCGCGGACGCGTTCGACCGCCGCCGCTCAGGCCGAGAAGCAGAAGTCGGCGAAGGTCGTCGACGATGCGGCGCGCGAGCCGGGCGCGATCAAGCTCCCGTCGGGCATGGTGATCCGCACCATCAAGCCGGGTACCGGCGCGAACCCGGTGGCGTCCGACCAGGTCAAGGTGCACTACACCGGCACGCTGACCGACGGCACGGTGTTCGACAGCTCGGTCAAGCGCAACGAGCCGGCGACCTTCCCGCTGGCCGGCGTCATCAAGTGCTGGACCGAGGGCGTGCAGAAGATGAAGGTGGGCGAGAAGGCGAAGCTGACCTGCCCGTCGGAGCTTGCGTACGGCGACAATGGCCGCCCGCCGACGATCCCGGGCGGGGCGACGCTGATCTTCGAGGTCGAGCTGCTCGACATCACGACCCCCAAGACCACCATGTCGACCCCGCCGGCCCCCGGGATGCCCCCCGGGCACCCCCCGGCCGGGCACCCTTAACTCTTCTTAACAGCGCGTCCGACATCGCCTTAACAGGCGGATCCCATTCTTTGGGGGTACCGGGGATGAACCTCGGTGTCACAAGGAAAAGAAAGGGGATCGCAAATGATCGGATGCGTATTGGCAACGGTGGGCGTCATCGGCCTGTTGAGGATGGCGCACCACCATCGGTGGCATGGGTGTGGTGGCTGGCACCGGCGACGGTGGAACCGGCACCACGGCGGATGGGGCCACCACCAATGGGGGCACCACCACTTCGGGTACCCGGGCGTCGATGACGGGTTCGGCCCCGAGCTCGGCAACGACAACGACCTCGGAGACGGGTTCGGCCCGGGCGCGGCAGACGGACCGCGCGGCTTCGGCCGGCGCATCGTGATGCGCGGCGTGCTCGACCAGCTGGAGGCGACTCCGGCGCAGGAGCGGGTGATTGTCGCCGCGGCCGAGGAGTTTCATGCCGAGGCCGCCAAGTTCCGCGGCGAGCTGCGCAAGTCGCGCGCGGACATCGCGGGGGCGTTCCGCAAGCCGACCTTCGACGAGGTCGCGCTCGGTGAGCTCTACGCGCGTCATGACACGGCGATCGAGGGGTTGCGGCGCGCGTTCGTGGGCCTGGGCGCCAAGGTGCACGACGCGCTCGAGGAGAAGCAGCGCGCGCGTCTGGCCGACATCATCGAGTCGGGTCCGCGTTTTTTCGGGCGCCTCTTCCGGTCGAGGTTTCGCCGTGGCTTCGATCGCAGCGGCTGGGGCTGGTAAAGTCGGAGGGAGTGTCCCTGCGCGTCCTTTGCATCGACGACGATACGCGGCTTTTCGAGCTGCTCGCCAGCTTTCTGGAACCGAACGGCGTGGCCCTGTTCCACGCCGCCGACGGTCGCCAGGGGCTGGCGGCGCTCGAAGGCGGCGTCTTCGACGCGGTCCTGCTTGACGTCATGATGCCGGGCATCGACGGGCTCGAAGTCTGCAAGCGAATCCGCCAGAAGAGCCAGGTGCCCGTCATCATGTTGACCGCGAAGGGCGACGAGACCGACCGGGTGGTCGGGCTGGAGCTGGGCGCCGACGACTATGTGCCGAAGCCGTTCTCGCCGCGCGAGCTCCTGGCCCGGTTACGCGCGGTGCTGCGGCGCACGTCGCCCGAGGCGGCGTCGCCGACGCTGGCGGTGCGGGACATCGTCATCGACGTGTCGGCGCGCGACGTGCGCGTCGCCGGCGCGGCGGTCGAGCTGACCGGCATCGAGTTCGACATCCTGCTCACGCTCGCGCGGCGGCCCGGGCGCGTCGTCCCGCGAGACACCCTGCTGGCGCAGGCGGGGCGCGACGACGTCACCGTGGGCGATCGCACCGTCGACGTGCACGTCTCGCACCTGCGCCGCAAGCTCGGCGACGACCCGCGCGCGCCGCGCATCATCAAGACCGTGCGCGGCGTCGGCTACGTGCTGGCCAAGGACGGAGATCGATGACTCGCCCCTGGCGAGAGGTCCGCGCGGAGACGCGGGCGCAGCTGCGCGAGGCGCGACGAATGGCGCGCCAGAAGGTCCGGGAGGCGCGGCACGCGTCCCGCCTCGAGCACTTTCGGATGCACGCCGAGCATTTTCACCGCCATTGGCTCGAGCACTTGCTGCGCCACCCGCTGGGCGTGCGCCACTACATCGGCGCGCACATGCACCGGCGGATCTTCATGTGGTTCGGTGCCTCGATCTTCTTCACCGCCGGGATCATGATGCTGGTCCATCGCGTGTTCGGCGGACGTCCGAGCCGCTTCCTTGGGTTCTTCTTCGTGACGGTGGTGATCTGGATGGCGGCCGGCAAGATCGCGCGTCGAATCGCGCGCCCGCTGTCGGAGCTGGTCTACGTCGCGCAGGAGATCGGAGCCGGGCGGCTGCGCGCGCGCGCGCCGGTGACGCCCTGGCACGGCGAGACCGCCGTGCTCTCGCGTGCGATCAACGACATGGCGGCGCGGATCGAGAAACAGATCAACGACCAGCGCGAGCTCCTCGCCGGCGTGTCGCACGAGATCCGCACGCCGCTGGCACGCATCCGGGTGCTGCTGGAGATCGGCCGCCAGAACGGGGTCAAACCGGCGACGCTCGACGAGCTCGAGCGCGAAGTCATCGAGATCGACACGCTGGTCGGCGAGCTCCTGGCCAGTGCACGCCTCGACTTCGCGGCGCTGTCGCCGCGGCCGCTCGACGGGGTAGAGGCGGCACGCCGGGCGCTCGAGCGGGCGGGGCTCGCCGCCGATCTGCTCATGGTCGCTCCCTCTGCCGACGGCAGGCTCGGCTTCGAGGCCGACGCCACGCTGGTGGCGCGCGCGCTCGCCAATCTGCTCGACAACGCTCGTCGCCACGCGGGCGGCGCCACCGCGGTTCGGGTCGGCGCGCGCGGCGGCTTCGTGGTGTTCGACGTCGAGGACTGCGGGCCCGGCTTTCCTGCCGACGACAAGACCGCGCCGCGCGCCGAGGGCTCCCTGGGCCTCGGCCTGGTGCTGGTGCGGCGGATTGCCGACGCGCACAAGGGAATGCTCACCCTCACCAACCGGGCCGAAGGTGGTGCGCGCGCGAGCATCGCTTTCCCGACGCCGGCGCCCCCGAATGCCTGAGCCGAGATCCGGTCCCCTCCCCCTGTCTGCAGGGGGAGGTTAGGGAGAGGGCAGACCTTGCGAGTGCGACGTTCGCCGGCCCCTCTCCGGTCCCCTCCCCCCGCAGACGGGGGGAGGGGACCGGACGGGGAGACGCGGAACTCTTTTGAGGGTTTCGGGCGAGACGATATTCTCGGGGCGAATGAAGAACGGGCACGCCCCCTCGTTGTTGTTGGCCGGCACCGCGTCATTTGTTCTCTTGCTCGCATCGGGCTCCGCGCTGGCTGCGCATAAAGCCGGCGTGCCGGCGAAGACCGACGCGAGCGGCGGCGGCAAGTGCGCCGCCGGTGACGTCGCGGTGATCTGGTGGTCGCCCCAGGAGCCGCAGCCGGGCGGCGCGCTGCGGATCCTTGCGGTGTCGGAATCGGCGCGTGACGCCGAGCTGAAGATTACGCCGCCCGGCGGTGCGGCGTCGCCGGCGATCGTCCGGCGGGGCGGGCCGCCGTTCAGCTTGGAAGGCGACGTCGAAAAGGCCGCGGCCGGCAACTATCGCGTCGAGGTGGTGCAGGCCGGTCAGGTCGTCGGCTGCCGCAACCTCCACGTCGGCTCGTCGCACACCGCGCACGCGGCGGCGCCCGCGAAGACCGACGGCAAAGGCGTATGGACCGCGCACCTCACCTGGGATCGCTCGACGGAGAATCTCTACTCGGCGTTCGTCGAGCGGCTGTTCGATGCACCGCCCGACAAGTCCGTCGACTTCCGACCGCTGCACCAGGCGCTGCGCGATCCCGGGCGCAATTTTCTCTACAACCACCTCGGCCTGCGCGAGGACGATCCGACCAACAAGAGCGCGATCCCCGCCACGCCCGACTGCGCCGATCTGCCGTACTTCCTGCGCGCGTACTTCTCGTGGAAGATCGGACTGCCGTTCGGATTCCGCGACTGTGATCGCGGCACCGACGCGCGGCCGCCCCGTTGCGGCGACATGGCGACCAACGAATCGGTCACTGTCAGCGGCAAGGACACGCTGGCGCGCGTGAAGAGCTTCTTCCGCCAAGTGACCAACCACGTGCAGTCGGGCAGCGCGCGCACCGCGCTCGACGACGACAACACCGACTACTACCCGGTGAAGCTGGAACGAACGATGCTGCGCCCGGGAGTGATCTATGCCGATCCCTACGGCCACGTGATGATGATCGTGAAGTGGATTGACCAGACGCCGAAGCAGGGCGGCCTCTTGCTGGCGGTCGACGGGCAGCCGGACACGTCGATCGGACGCAAGCGCTTCTGGGAGGGGACGTTTTTGTTCACCAACGACACCAAGAGCGCCGGTCCGGGTTGGAAGGCGTTTCGTCCAGTGGTGGCGGGCCCCGGCGGCGGTCCGTTGCAGCCGTTGTCCAACAAAGCGATCGGCGGCGCCGGCGACTCCGCCCACGCGCCGTTCTCCGATGAGGAGAGCAAGCTCAGCGGCGACGAGTTCTACGCGCGCATGGGCAAGCTGATCAACCCGTCGGGCCTCGACGCCACGGCGGCGTACGGCGAGACCCTGGACGCGCTGGTCGAGCAGATGAAGGTGCGCGTCGGCTCGGTCGACAACGGCGAGAAGTTCATGCGCGAGACCAAGAACGCGGTCGTGGCGATGCCCGACGGCGCGAAGATCTTCGAGACCACCGGCGCGTGGGAGGACTACGCGACGCCGTCGCGTGACATGCGGCTCATCATCGCGATGAACGTGCTCACCGGGCTCGCCGATCGGATCGTCCACCATCCCGAGCTGTATGTGCTGGGCGGGCGCAAGCCCGAGGAGGTGCGCGCCGAGGTACTGGCGCTGCACAAGCAGCGCATCGGCGAGCGCTCGATCGAGTATCGGCGCAGCGACGGGTCTCCGTTCAAGATCACGGTCGCTGATCTGCTCGCGCGCAAGACCGAGCTCGAGATGGCCTACAACCCGAATGACTGCGTCGAGGTTCGCTGGGGAGCCAAGGATGGCTCACCCGAGCGCGCGACTTGCCAGCGCCACGCGCCCGATGATCAGGTCGCGCGCATGAACGAGCACCGCGGTTGGTTCCGCGACGCGAAGCGGCCGCCGCGGTAGGTAAAAGCGCCTCCGCAGTGGAGTCACGGTCGACGGGAAAGTCGGCGCCGGCGCAGCAGTTTTTCGCTCGACAAGAATCCAAATGCGAAACAAAGTGTGCCCGTCGGCGCGGTGCCGAAAGGAGCCTAGGTGGACAATCGACGTCCGGAGTTCACGAAGCGAAAAAAGGAGTTGGCGCGCCAGGAAAAGCTCAAGCAAAAGCTCGAGCGCAAGGCTCAACGTGATAAGGAGCGCAGAGAGCGCGACCCCAATGCTCCCGAAGAGGAAGATCCCGACATCGCCGGGATCGTGCCCGGTCCGCAGCCGCCGCTCGAAGAATGAACCCGCGCAGACTGAACGACGCAGACTGATCCGCGAAAATGCTGAAAACACGGGACCCCATCGGGTCCCGTTTCTCGTTATGCCGAACGCAGTGACGAACGCGCTGACCGCGTGTCTACCAGCGGCCGCGCCGGCCGCCGCCGCGTTCGCCGCCGCCGCCGCCGCCGCCGCCGTCGCCGTATCCGCCGCGACCGCCGCCGCCGCCGCGACCACCGCCGCCGCCGCCGCCGTATCCACCACCGCCACCGCCACCGCCGCCGTATCCACCACCGCCGCCACCGCCGAAGCCGCCGCGGCCACCGCCGCCGCCGCCGCCGCCGGTGCGCTCGCGAGCCTCGCTCACGTTGATCGCGCGACCCTGGACGTCACGGCCATTGAGGGATTCCGTCGCCTTTCCCGCCTCGGCGTCGGTCGACATTTCCACGAAGGCGAATCCGCGCGGGCGTCCGGTGTCACGGTCGAGCACGACCTTGACGTCCGCGACACTGCCGGCCTCGCCGAAGACCTCGCGCAGGTCGGCCTCGGTGACGCTGTAAGATAGATTTCCGACGTACAGCCTCTTTCCCATGTCTCGTTTCTCCTTCGTGGCGTGAGCGCTGGTGCGGCTCACCGTGCATGCATCATCAAATCAAGGATGCGGGGGTCGACGTCCATGCTCTCTCGGCTACCTCGTTCGCGTGGGGCGAGTCCGTTCTGACCAGACCTCTGGCACGAAGGAGACGGCGTGAAAACGGGACAATTCATCGCGTAAATTAGCAGGTAATCGTGTCCTGTCCATGCGTTTGTCGTCTGTCTCCACTAGAACTAAGACGGCCGTCCGTGTACGCTGCGCGGCGATGAAGGTCGGAATCCCCAGGGAGATTCATCCAAACGAGCGGCGAGTCGCCGCCACCCCGGAGACGGTTCAGAAGATCATCAAGCTCGGGCTCGAGGTGGTGGTGCAGGCGGGGGCGGGCGAGCACGCGGACCTGTCCGACGCCGCCTACGCCGAGGCGGGCGCCACGATCGCCCCCGACGCGGCATCCCTCTGGGCACAGGCGGATCTCGTGCTCAAGGTGCGGCCGCCGGCGCCGCTCCCGGGCGGCAAGGGTCACGAGGCGGACTTGCTGAAGCCGGGCGCGACGCTGATCGGATTCGTGTGGCCCGCGCAGAACAACGAACTCGTCGAGAGGCTCGCCGCGCGCAAGGCGACGGTGCTGGCGATGGACGCGATCCCGCGCATCACGCGCGCGCAGCGCATGGACGCGCTCTCGGCGATGGCGAACATCGCCGGTTACCGCGCGGTGATCGAGGCGGCCAACAACTTCGGCCGGTTTTTCCCGGGCCAGATGACCGCAGCTGGGCGCGCCAAACCGGCGCAGGTCCTGGTCGTCGGCGCGGGCGTCGCCGGGCTGGCAGCGATCGCGGCGGCGCGCAGCCTGGGCGCGGTCGTGCGCGCGTTCGACACGCGGCCCGCGGTGCGCGAGCAGGTCGAGAGCCTGGGCGCGTCGTTCATCGACTTTCACTTCAACGAGTCGGGTGAGGGCGCCGGCGGCTACGCCAAGGAGATGAGCGAGGCCTACCTCGCCGCCGAGCAGGCGCTGATCGCGCAGCACGCGAAGCAGTCGGACATCATCATCTCGACGGCGCTGATCCCAGGCAAGCCGGCGCCGCAGCTGATCACGTCGGGAGCGGTGGTCAGCATGGCGCACGGCTCGGTGATCGTCGACATGGCGGCCGAGCAGGGCGGCAACTGTCCGCTCACCGAGCGCGACAAGGTCGTGCAGAAGTTCGGTGTCACCCTCATCGGTTTCACCGATCTGCCGAGCCGGATGGCGCGCCAGTCGAGCGATCTCTACGCGACGACGGTCTACAACCTGCTCAAGGATCTGGTGCGCACGGGCGGCAACGGCGAGAGCCCGATCCAGATCAACATGGAGGACGAGATCCACCGCGGTGTGCTCGTGCTCAAGGACGGCGCGCTGATGTGGCCGCCGCCCAAGCCGCCGCCGACGCGCTCGGTGGCGCCGCCCCCGGCCGCGGCGCCCAAGACCGACGCGCGCCCGGCGTTGCCGGCGAACGGCGGATCGGGCATGGGCGCGCGCCTCGGGCTCGCGGCGGCGGTCGTGCTGCTGGGCGCGGCCGGTCTGTTCGGACCGCCCGAGCTGTTGCAGCACCTCACCGTCTTCTTGCTCGCCGTGGTCGTGGGCTGGCACGTGGTGTGGAACGTCTCGCCGGCGCTGCACACGCCGCTCATGAGCGTCACCAACGCCATCAGCGGCATCATCCTCATCGGCGGCATGCTGGTGGTCGCCGCCGGTGCGGGCACTGGCAGCGGCGCGCTGGCGAGCATCGCGGCGATCCTGGGTGGCGTCGCCATCCTCCTCGCGTCGATCAACGTCGCCGGGGGCTTCCTGGTCACACAGCGCATGCTGCGCATGTTCCGCAAGTAGGTTGGGCCCAACGACGATGATGACTGGCGCTGGCGCACTGAGAGGGATTGTTTATCTGGCGGCGAGCATGCTCTTCATCCTGAGCCTTCGCGGGCTCTCGACGCAGGAGAGCGCTCGTCGCGGCAACGCATTCGGGACCATCGGCATGCTCCTCGCCGTGCTGGTCACGGCCGTGGCGCTGCTCTTGCCCGGGCCGTCGGCCACTGGCGGCAGCGAGGTGGCGGCCAACAGCCTGACCGCGCTCGGCGTGCTCGGCGCGGCCCTCGGGGTTGGAGCCGTCGTGGGCGCCTTCCTCGCGGCGCGCGTCGCGATGACGTCGATGCCGGAGCTGGTGGCGATGCTGCACAGCTTCGTCGGCGCGGCGGCCGTGCTGGTCGGTATCGCGACCTATTTGCAGCCCGGGGCGGAGGTCGCGGCGGCGCGCAATGTGCACTTGATCGAGATCTTCGTCGGCGTGCTCGTCGGCGCCGTGACCTTCAGCGGATCGATCGTGGCGTTCGGCAAGCTGCGCGGCATCGTCGGCAGCAAGCCGCTGCTGCTGCCCGGCCGCCACCTGCTCAACGTCGTGATGCTGCTCGCGTGCGTCGGTCTCGGCGTGATGTTCTTGCGCGCGCCCGAGGCGGTGGTCGACGGCGGCGGCCTTTTCGACGGCGGGCTCGCCCCGTTGCTGGTGATGACCGCGATCGCGCTGGTCCTCGGCGTGCACCTGGTGATGGCCATCGGCGGCGGCGACATGCCGGTGGTCGTGTCGCTGCTCAACAGCTATTCAGGCTGGGCGGCGGCTGCGGCCGGCTTCATGCTCTCGAACGACCTGCTGATCATTACCGGCGCATTGGTCGGCAGCAGCGGCGCGATCCTCAGCTACATCATGTGCCGCGCGATGAACCGTTCGATCTGGAACGTCGTGCTCGGCGGCTTTGGGGCCGAGCCGGCGCGTCCGGCGAGCGGCGCGGCGGCCGAGCCGGCGGGCAAGGTGACCGAGACCAACGTGGAGCAGGTGGCAGAGTTGCTGCTCGCCGCGCGCCACGTGATCATCGTCCCCGGCTACGGCATGGCGGTCGCGCAGGCGCAGCACCCGGTCAAGGAGATCTCGTCGCTGCTCATCGAGAAGGGCATCAAGTGCGAGTATGCGATCCACCCGGTCGCGGGCCGCTTGCCCGGGCACATGAATGTCCTCTTGGCCGAGGCCAGCGTGTCGTACGAGATCGTCAAGGAGATGGACGAGATCAACGACGAGTTCCCCAAGACGGACGTCGTGATGGTCATCGGCGCCAACGACATCGTGAATCCGAGCGCGCAGACCGATACGTCGAGCCCGATCTACGGCATGCCGGTGCTCGAGGTCTGGAAAGCGGCGCGCGTCGTCATGCTCAAGCGCGGCATGGCGGCCGGCTACGCCGGTGTCGACAACCCGGTCTGTTACAACGAGAACACGTTGATGTTGTTCGGCGACGCGAGGCAGAGCGTGACCAAGCTACTCACCGCCCTGCGGAGCAACTGATCCGCGGCGCCGCGGCTCGCAAGGTCTGCCCTCTCCCGGGCTAGCGTGCTCCTAGCCGCTCCAGGTGCGCCCGCGCTTCCGCGGCACCAACGTGGTCGGGCGCTCGCTTCAAGAAGTCGCGGAAGGCTGCGGTCGCCTCGTCGTTTCGGTGCAACGCCTCCAGCGCCAGCGCGCGGCCCAGCGTCGCGTCGATGTCGCTGCCGGCGCGCGCCGCCGTCTCGAAGTCGGAGAGCGCTTCCGCGGCGCGCGTGAGCTGCAGTAGCGCGAACCCGCGGCGCACGCGTGCTTCCGGATCGGGGAGCTGGGCGAGCAGGCGCACGGCCGCCTCTGCGTCGCCGAGCTGCAGATCGAGCGATGCCAGTGCGCGCTGGCGCTGCGGGTCCAGGCACTGCGCGGCCGCCTCGTACGCCGCCCGCGCCCGTGCCGCCGCGCCTTTCTCGAGCCAGAAGTCTCCGAGGCCCTCGCGCCAGGCGCAGGCGTCGCTCGATACGCCCGCTGGCGGCGCGTCGAGCGGCTCGGCGACGAGCCCATTCACGGCGTCGAAGCGAAACGTGAGCGGGATCTCGAACGCCGCGATGGTCCGCGCGCGTTCGGGCCCGCGGCGCGCGAAGACCATCGCCTCGCCGTCTCGAAAGACCAGCGCCCACCGCGCGGGATCGAAGAGCGCGCCCCGCGGGTTCAGCGACGGATACGTGATCAGCGCCGAGGTGACGCCGAAGCGATCCATCAGACCCTGCCACTCGCCCAGCCCGAGGTCGGGGCGGCGCAAGATCGCGTGAAATTCGGCCGGGTAGCCGTTGATGCGCGGATCCTGAAACACGCGATGGCGCGGCCAGCCGTCCCAGGTCAGGTACGAGCCGACCTCGAGATCGTTGTACATGCGATCGCGCAGTCCTTCGCGTTCAGCGAAACCGATCGCCGCCTCGGGCACCAGACCCGCCTCGACGCCGAGGTCGATCCAGGGCCGGCCGGCCCATGCGTCGCCCGCGCGCGGCCCGATCGCGAGCAGCAGCAGCAGCGCAGCGACCGCGGCAGCGGCGATCGACGACGATGCCACGCCCGCGCCGGCCGATGCGCGCATCCGCTGCAGTCTCTCGCCGATCGCGGCGGCGATCGCCGGCGCCGCGAGCAGCGCGAACTCGGCGACGAAGCGAATGCGCCGCCAGCCCAGTAGCCCGAGCACGATCACCGGCAGGAACGTCCGCCAGCGCCCGCGCGGGGCGCAGGCGATCGCTGCCGCCAGCGCAACGACCAGGAGGAAGAACGGTCCGTCGAGCGGCCAGGTCGCGACCCGGTACTCCTGCAGTGGACGCAGGTACGGCATGCGGAAGTGGTTCGCGATGTAGCCGAGCGCGGCTGCCCGCGACGGCGTCGCGAAGATCACCGGCACCAGGGCCGCCGCGATCAGTGCGGCCCGGCGCGCGTCGCCGCGCCGGCGATCGAGCACCGCGCCGAGCGCGTAGAGCAGCAGCACCGCCGGCGCCAGGAAGAAGCACGAGTTCGCGTTGGCCCAGATGAGCCCGCCCGGGATCAGCAGCCACATCGCGCGCGGGTGCTCGGCCTCGGCGCGCTCGACGGCGAGCAGGGTGAGCGCCAACCCAAGGAACGTCACCAGGTGGGGACGCTCCACGAAGCGCGGCTCCGCGGCCCACGCCGCCAGCGCCAGCGCTGCCGCCAGCAGCGTCGGCGGAGCGCCGCGCCGCCGGCCGACGCGCCAGAGCACGGCGACCGTCGCCAGCACGAACGCCGTCTTGAGCATGACCGTCGCCGGGATCCCACCCGCGCGGTGCGCGAGTGCCAGCACGATCTGGAAGAGCCAGGCCAGGTTCACATCGCGCGCGTCGGGCCAGGTGAACGACAAGAGGTTCGTCGTCGGCACGCCGTGCGTGCGCAGCACCACCTCGCCGAGGCGAAGGTTGAAGAACAGATCGGTCTCGTCCATCGGGCAGAGACAGCGTCCCGCGACGAAGAGTAACAGCGCGCCCAGCAGGGCCGCCTGCGGCATGGGCCGAAGCTAGCGCGTTCTTCCGAATTCCCGCAATGCCGCGCGGTCGCGCTTTTCGAACGCGGTCTCGGCCGCCAGGCTCACCTGGTCGCGCCCGATGGTCGCGACCGCCAGCGTCTGCTCGCGCTCCGTCTCGGGCGCCGTGCGGTAGGCGATCGTGCAGTCGCGGTCCCCGAGACGGCCATGGATATCGATGCGATCCCAGCGCTCGGCGTGCCCGACGTAGTTGACCTGCAGGTCGTAGTGCACGCTCCAGAAGAACGGCGCTGCCGCAAAGGTCTGGCGCTGGCCCAGGATGTTGCGCGCCGCCGTCTGACCCATGCGCTGCGCGACCACCCAGTGCTCGATCCGCACCGCCTCGCCGCTGACCGGGTCGGGGAAGCGCGCGGCGTCGCCCGCGGCGTAGATGCCGGCGACGCTGGTCGCCAGATGTCCGTCGACCTTGATCCCGCGGTCGACCGCCAGGCCCGCCGCCTCGGCGAGCGCGGTCAGCGGCCGGACGCCGATGCCGACGACGACCAGCTCGGCCTCGAGGCGCGTGCCGTCGGACAGCACGACGTCCTTGTCGCCGATCGACTTCACGTGTTGGCCGAGATGAAAGATCACGCCGTGCTCCTCGTGCACGCCGCGCAGGAACTTGCCCACCTCCGGCCCCAGGACATGGGCCAGGGGTGTTTCGTCGGGCGCCACGACCGTGACCTCGAGCTTGCGCGCGCGCAGCGCCGCCGCCGCCTCGAGCGCGATGAAGCTGGCGCCCACCACCACCGCGCGCTTGGCGCTGCCGGCCGCAGTGATGATGGAACGGCTATCCGCGAGCGAGCGCAGCGTGTGCACGTGCGGCTTGTCGGCGCCCGGCACCGTCAGCGCCACCGGCTCGGCCCCCGTCGCCAGCAGCAGCGCTTCCCAGGCGATGGTCTTCCCGTCGCCCAGCGTGGCCACTTTCTTGCGCGCATCGATCGCGGCCACGCGCGTGCCGGTCCGGAGCTCGATCTTGTGCTCGTCGTAGTATTCGCGCGGGCGCAGCGGGATCCATTCCTCGGGCGCCGTGCCGGCCAGGTAGTCCTTGGACAGGTTCGGGCGATCGTAGGGCACATCGGCGTCGGCGCCGACCATCGCGATCGTGCCGGTGTGACCCTCGCGCCGCAGCATCTCTGCCGCCGCGTGGCCCGCCGCGCCGGTGCCCACGATCAACACCGCCGGTGAGGCCGCGGCCGCTGGCGCCTTGTGAGGGGCGCGCCGCGCGCCGATCTTCACGCGGTCGCCGCTGCGGACGACGTCATAGCAGGGCAGGGGGTTGAGCGCGGGCGCGCGCTCCGCCTCGCCCGTGCGGAGATCGAAGCAGGCGTGGTGCCAGGGACAGCGCACGCCGTTGGCGTCGACCGCGCCGTCGCCGAGCGGGCCGCCGTAGTGACTGCAGCTAGCTCCGACGGCGAAGATCTCGCCTCCTTGTTGCACCACCAGCACGGCATCGTCGCCGGCATGGCCGACGATCGGCTTCCCCTCGACGAGGTCCGCGAGCGCGACGCCCGCCGTCAGATCCGGTCCGCTTGGCTTTGCTTGGTCTCCGCCCATGGAGCGATAGAGTATCTGCCTCCGGTTGGGTTACAACCGATCACCACCGGGGCAGAAGATTGAGAGACCTTGGCCTCAGTGCGTGTGAGGCTGGCGGGAGACCCGCTTCGATCCGCCGCTCCGCTTCCGCGGGGACGGCCGTTCCTGGTCGATCGCCGGCTCCGATTCGTCGGCGGCCTCGACGGGCGAGCGCTGCTCCTCGGTATCGGCGGCTTCCGCGTTCAGTTGGGACTCCGCCTGCAACCAGTCGTCCACCTCGTGGCCCGGTTCCGAGCCGCGCGCGAGGAATAGCTCGTAGGCGCGTCTGGCGATGGCGTCGGGATCGGTCATGTCTGCACCTCCTCGACGGGCGAAGCTAACCACAGAGATCCGGGATGCAAGCCCCGGGAGTCCTGACCGACTTTCGACGCGCCAGGTACAGCAGATACTCTCAGGCCTTCTACCATCCGGACTCGTGTCGTGTAATATGCGCCCCATGATTTCACCGACCTCACGAATTTCATTGACGCGATCGAGACTGGGTGTGGTGATCATCGGCGGCGTCGCGGCCTTGATGTTGCTCTCGTCTCACGTGGTGCGCGCCGCCGAGCCCGGTGAGGGCAGCGGCGAGTTTGGCGGCGCGACCGACAGCGAGAAACCGAAGGATCAGAAGTACCAGCTGCAAGCCTCCGATCCCGACGCGCCGAAGGATCCAGCGGTTGAAGCCGCGAAGAAAAAGGCCGCGCTCGAAGCGGAGCTCGCCAAGAAGAAGCCGGTCGACGAAGGCCCGCCCATTTACCAGAAGTGGCAGTTCTGGGCGATCGTGGGCGGCGTGGCCGCCCTGGCTGTCGGCGCGATCTTCGCGGGATCCGCGATCGTCCACTCGATCAACGGCGGCGACGTCGCGCCGTGCCCCCTGGCCTACAACAACCACTGCTACGGAGAGGGCCGATGAAGCGCCTCAACTCGTCGAGCCTGTCGTCGCTTTTGGCGCTCGTGCTCCTCGCGTGCAGCGCCGGGGCCTGCAGCAGCTACAGCTACTATGATCTGGACCTGAAACTGGGCGCGGGCTTCGACGTCGTGAGGATCGGTTTGATCGAGCACTGTGTCCTGGACGTCTCCGGAGCCGCCAGTGACAGGATCGAGATCGAACCGGGGATCTGCAAGACGGCTGTGACGGGTGAGATCGGCACCGTCGAGTACTCGACCTTCGCCGACTCGGGCAACATCACCTTCTCTCTCAAGCTCTACCAGGATCCGGAGAGCAACCCCCTGTGCCTGCTCGGCGAGGGGTCGACGACGATCGAAGCCGCCAAGGCCGTGCGCAAGCCCGGCACGATCACCGCGACCGCGCCCGCCCCCGAGAATCCTGCTGGAATGTGTAAGTAGCGGAGCGAGAAGTGGCCATGTGACCGCGCGCCGAGCGATTGTCTTCGGCGCGCGGCCGGCACCGCCGGTTAGTCGACGGTGTCTTTGATCTCGACCGCGTCGCCGAGCTCGGTCTCGAGGTACTGGCGCAGCCGCTTCTTGAGGCGCTCCTCGATCTGGCGGACGCGCTCGCGCGTGACGCCGAACTTCTCGGCGATCTGAACCAGGGTCGCCGGCTCGTCGTTGAGCAGCCGGTCCCGGAAGATCTCGAGATCACGGTCGCGCAGGGTGCTGCCGAAGACGTGCAGCTTGGCGCGCAGGATCTCGCTGAACTCTCCCGACTCGACCTGATTGTCGGGCCGCATCTGCGGCGCGGCGCGCACGAAGTCGCCCTGCGGCCGCTCGCCCTGCTCGTCGGAGCGCATCGGCGCATCCAGCGAGGTCTCCGACGCCGTCAGGCGGCGCTCCATGTCGATGACCTCCTGCTCGGTGACGTCCAGCGCCGCCGCCAGGTGCTTGGCCTCGACCTCGAAGCCCTGCTTCTCCAGCTTCTCGCGTTCCTTGCGCAGGTTGAAGAACAGTTTGCGCTGCGCCTGCGTCGTGCCGACCTTGACCAGCCGCCAGTTCGCCAGGATGAACTTCAAGATATACGCGCGGATCCACCACGACGCGTACGACGACAGCTTCACGCCGCGGTACGGGTCGTACTTCTGCACGGCGTGGATGAGTCCGATATTACCTTCCTGGATCAGGTCCAGTACGTTGCGGTGCGCGCGTCGGTACTCCTGGGCGATCTTCACGACCAATCGCAGGTTTGCCGTGATGAGTCGCGCCGCGAGCCGCGAGTCGGCGGTGTTGCAGAACTGCACCGCGACGTCGTGCTCCTGCTCGCGGGTCATCAATGGGTAGCGGCGGAGCTCGTGCAGATAAGCCCCGATGGTCGAGTGGTCGGTGAGCCCGCTGGAGGCGCCCGGGCTTGTCACGTCGATGACGTGCGCGGACGTGGCTTCACTCGAATCCTCGACATCGTTGTCGTTCTCCGAGGCGGCGCCGATGACGTCGGCGACCTGGACGACGGCGTCGTCTGCCAGCTCCTCGCCGGTTTCACCGGTCGAAGAGGGCTCGCCGATCGCCAGCTCTTCCGTGACGTCGTGTTCGATCACCGTTTCGGGTTCTGCGCCCTCCGATTCCGCGTCCCGGGCGGCGCTCGCGCGCTCCACGGTGTGGAGGGTGGGACGACCGCCAGACGACTTAGAGGGACGGCCGCCAGGGTTCTTGCGAGCGGTGCTCGCGGGATTCCTCGAGATTCGCGCAGTGCTGAGCATGGCCTTCCGAAAGGCAAGGCCCATGCCACGCACCCATCAAGGCAATTCCCTTGTGGACTCGTGACTTATGCTGGCCACGATTCGGGCTGGTTACCAGTGGGTAGCAATCCGTCTTAAGCGGTTCGACGGACGGTAACCTATTAGCTCGACCAAAACGCTAAGGCGCCTCGTCGTACTTCTCGGATCGTCCAAAAATGTCGTCCCCATAACGTAAGAAGTGATACAGGGATATGACAGCCAAAATCGCACCGGTACCGAACGAAATGTTCGCGGCGCGCGCGAAGTTGCTCTTCTGATGCTCGTCGCGCTGTGCCGCAGCGCGGTCGGTACCGGTGGGCTGGATCTGCGACAGGACACCCAGGAAGCCACCCGTCGCAAGAGCGAGCAGCGATGCCGACGCCGAGCCGTAGGCGACGTAGCCGGGCCAGCGGCGGCGCTCGGGCAGGTTGTCGCCAGTGAGCTTGATCTGCAGCTCCTGCGACGGCAGCACCTCCACCTTTGACGTCCAGGGGAAACGCCCGTCGGCTTCCACGCGCACGTTGTGCTTGCCGGCCAGAAGCGTCCCGGAGATGAGCGGCGTCACCCCCAGGTAAGCGTTGTCGATCGACACGCGCGCCCCGGGCGGCAAGGAGGCGATCTGGATCTTGCCCGGTTCGACGTGTGGGGTGAAAAGCTCGTCCGTGCCTTCCTGCACGGCGCGGATCAGATCCTCGACGCCACCCTCGACCAGGCGGAAGACGCGGTTCTCGACCTTGCCGGTCTCGACGTTGTCGAGATTGAGGTTGAACAGGTACTGCTTGCCGCGCGTGCCCACGGTGCCGGCCACGATGCGGCGCACGCCCAGCGAGACGGCGGCGCGGCCGAGGCAGGCGATGTCGTCGAGGCAGGCCTGCGCGCGGCGCTCGTTCTCTACGCCGAGGCGGGCCCGGAACTCCTCCTTGCCGGCGATCTCCGTGCCGCCGCGCTGGGCGATGCGCGCGATGATGAGCTCGGTGAGATTGTCGGCCAGCTCGGAGTCCTTCTCGACGGTCGCGAGCACCAGCACTGCTTGCTTTTCGGCGGCGGCCGCGCGCACGGCGGGCAGCGACGCGGTCGCAGCGAGCGTGAGCGCGACGATCGCGCGGCGGTGCTGGGTCAAGCGCGCTCTGGTTGTCATGTCGGGCTCTCCGCGCAGGTGTTGTCGGTCCCGCACACCCCGGACGCGCACTGGTTGTTCTGCGCGCACGGCTTTCCCGGATCGAGCGGTGGAATGCAGATGGGGGCGCCAATGGATACGCCGCACCAGCCGCCGAGCGTCCACTTGTCCTTGGCGCAATCGTCGTCGTTCGCGCACAGCCCGGTGCAGAACTGCTGTGACGGATCGGCGCCACGGCAGGTGAGACCGCCGACGCAGTTGTTGTCGGCAGCGCACGGGTATCCGAACAGGCCCGGCAGGCAGATGGGCAGCAGGCCGTCGGGGCCGTCCGGCGAGAGCAGCGGCAGGCAGGTCTGATTGATCCCGCCGCGGGGCAGGCAGCCGCCGTTCGCATCGCATTCATGCAGGCAAGTGCCCTGTCGGTCGGTGGGCGCGGTCCGCATGCACCTCGAATCCTTGTCGCGCACGCAATCGGCGTCGGTGTCGCACGAGGCGCCGCGATAGGCGCTGGGGGTGGCGCAGACGCCGGCCGCTGTGTTGCACACGAACAGACCTTGGTCACTGTCGAACTTGTCGCACTCGTCGTCGCTGGCGCATTTGGTGGTGCACAGCTTCAACTCGTCGCCGTTCCCCGCGCCTGTGCCGCCGTCGCCCTTGCACGTGCCGAGGAGGCAGTCGACATCCGTGTTGCACACGAAGCCGAGCAGGCCGGGGATGCAGACCGCGGGGTTGGCCGGTCCCGAGATCGCGCTCAGACAGAAGTGGTTGGGCGGGCAGCGGCCCTGTGAATCGCAGTTGGGCACGCAGATGTCGGGCGGGTTGGCGCCGAGCGGAATCACGTTGCGCAGGCAAGTTTCGCCCGGCGAGCAAGAAGTCCCGTTGGCGTCGCAGCCTTCTTGCAGACAGTAGAGGTTGTCGGCATGCAGCGTCGTGTTCTGCGCATACAGCTCGCGCAAGAACGTCGCTGCGCAGACCGAGCGCACGGGATCGCGGCAGTCGACGTTCTCGGTGCAGGTCCGCATGGTGATGCAGACGCCCTCGTCGGTGCCGTCGGTGTGAGGCAGCACGTCGGTGCGCAGGCAGCCGAGCTCGGCGTGGTCGCAGGCACCGTTGGGGTGCGCGGCCGCGTTCGGGCCGTGGTCGTCTTCGGGGTTGCAAGCCTTGAGCAGGGCGTTGCCCTGCACGCACACGGCGTCCTGGTCGGGCAGGGACATCGGCACGTCTCCGCAGTGCTGCGTGCAGAAATCGGTCGCGCCGATCTGGCGCGCAGCGAAACACTGCATGGGGTTTCCGTCGGCATCGGTGCCGCATAACGGATCGGCCGCGCTGGTGTCGCACGCGAAGATCCGGCTCTGGAACTCCTTGTCGTCGACCTTGCAAGCCGCCAGCGATAGCGCGAGGAGGGTCGTGGAAAGAAGATATGTCGACCTGCCGAGCGGTCTGGCGCTCACTTGATTATGCTCTTGATGAACATGGCGTCGGAAGCATTGGGGGAGAGCTCGAGATACTTGCGGTAGTTGTCGTTGGCCTGCTTGGCGTTGCCTTCGCGCATGTAGCACTTGCCGAGGAATTTGTAGGTCGGAGCGAGCTTCGGGTTCATCCGTTTGGCCTCCTCACCGCGCGCGCAAGCGTCGCGGACTTCGCCCTGTCCCAGCAGCTTCTCTCCCTCGGTCAGCACCTCGCGCGCGCCCCGCTGCGCCGGTGCGGTGTGCTCCTCCGCGGCCTCCACGGCCGGTGCGGCAGCGATGGCCGGCGTGGCAGCCGATGCCGGCGTGGCGGGCGCGCTCTCGCTGGGCGAGCGCGATTCGCCGCGGTCGGCGTGCTCGGTCGTCTTGTGCTTCTTCGGTGCAGCCTTCGCCGGTGACGGTGCGCGCGCGGTGGTGGCCGCGGGTTTCGCTGGCGCCGGCTCCTCGGCCTCGGCGCGCGGCGCCTCCGGCGCGGTTGCCGGCGGTTCGCCGGAGGTCGGAGCCGCCGTCGTCCCTGCGGCAACCGCGACCGCCGGTGTTGCGGCGGCCGCTGCAGCCACCGCGGCGTTCGGGATCTCGGTGGGGGCTGCGACCGCCGAGGTTGTCGTGGACGTGGGTGTGGGCGTGGGCGTCGGCGTCGGCGATTCGTTCGCCACCGGCGCGCGCGTGTCGAAGAACGGCGTCAGATTCTGCGCCCGCATCAGCAGCACCGCCGCGCCCGCGAGCACCACGACGAAACCCAGCGCCACCGGCAGACGTCGCGACCGGCGCGGCATCTGCGTGGTGACGCCGAAATGATTGGCGGGATCCGAGCTAGACACCGTGGCCGTGCCGCCAGCGCCGGTGATCCGCGCCGTTGGCATTTGCGCGCGCTGGTTCGCCGTCGATGAGGCGCGGCCGGTTTCGGGCGGCGCGATCTCTTCCAGGGCCTCGCGGAACGCGACCGCGTTCGGGAAGCGCAGCTCTCGGTTCTTTTCCATCCCGCGCAGGATGAGCGCATCCAGCGACGCCGGGATCGGCACGTCGCTGCGCCGCCGGCTGGGAATCGACGGCGCCTCGACCAGGTGTCGGCTCACGATCGCCATCGGCGTGTCGCCCTTGAACGGGATGTCGCCGGTGACCATCTGGAACAGGATCACCGCCGCCGCGTACAGGTCGGCGCGCCCGTCGAGCACCTCGCCGCGCGCCTGCTCGGGCGCCATGTACTCGGGCGTGCCGCAAACGAGACCCTGGATCGTGAGCATGTTCTCGCGATCGTCCTTCTCGTTGATGGCCGCCTTGGCGATTCCGAAGTCGCACACCTTGACGTAGTCGCGCTCGCCGCGGCGCTCGATGAGCATGATGTTGCTCGGCTTGAGGTCGCGGTGGATCACCCCTTGCGCGTGCGCCTCGTCGAGCGCCGATAGCACCTGGGACATGATGCGCGTGATGCGCGGCAGCGGCAGCGGGAAGTCGTCGCGGATGACGTGGGCCAGGTCGCGCCCGGCGAGCAGCTCCATCGCGATGTAGAACGTGCCGTCGCGGTCCTGGCCCGAGTCGATGATCTGGATCGAGTTCGGGTGGTTCAGCAGCGACGCGCTCTTGGCCTCGCGCTTGAAACGCATCACGAGCTTTTCGTCGCTCATCAGGTGCGCGTGAAGCACCTTGATCGCGACCGCCTTGCCCAGCGACAGCTGCTCCGCCTTGTAGACGTTGCCCATCGCGCCGGAGCCCAGCAGCCTCTCGATGCGGAAGTTCCCGGCGATGACCCGGTTCAGGAGGGGATCGGGCTCGGTCGCATTGGGCCCGGAGGCGTTCGGCCCGGAGGCCGTCGGATCTGTAGGAGAGCTCATAGGCGATCGGCGCGGAGCGCTCCGACGATGATAACCCAAATGCGCTCCTGCCGCGCTCATCGAGCCCGCTCCTTCACGTCACAAGAAAGCAACGGGCGAGGCGCGGGTTCTTCCCCGCGCCTGTGAAGCATCCCTACCGATTCGGCTGCGGCGTCATGCGCAGGTAGGGACGGACCGCATTCCAGCCTTTGGGAAACTTCTGCTTCAAGACCTCGGGGTCCTGGAGCGACGGCACGATCACGCAATCGCCGCCGTCTTTCCAGTTGGCGGGCGTCGCGACCGAGTAGTGGTCGGTGAGCTGTAACGAGTCGATTGCGCGCAGGATCTCGTCGAAGTTGCGACCGGTGCTCGCGGGATAGGTGAGGATCAGCCGCACCTTTTTCTTGGGATCGATCACGAAGACCGAGCGCACGGTCAGCGTGTCGTTCGCCTCCGGGTGAATCATCTCGTAGAGCTTCGAGACCTTGCGATCGGCGTCGCCGAGGATCGGGAAGTTCATCTTGGTCTTCTGCGTGTCCTCGATGTCGCCGATCCAGCGCCGGTGTGAGTCGACGTCGTCGACGCTGACCGCGATCACCTTGACGTTGCGCTTGTCGAACTCGCTCTTCAACTTCGCGACGGTGCCGAGCTCGGTCGTGCAGACTGGGGTGAAGTCCTTAGGGTGCGAGAAGAGCACCGCCCATTTGTCGCCGATCCAGTCGTGGAAGTGGATCGTGCCCTCGGTCGACTCTTGGGTGAAATCAGGGGCGATGCTGCCCAGCTGGATGCTCATGGCTCTCCTCCTTAGGGGGTGATGACGGCAGGAGATATAACGCCTGCCCGCCCGCCACGCCAGCCGAGCCCTTCGGTTCCGCCCCGAGGCCCGAAGCCCGAGGCCCTTCTCTTCAGTCGCCGAGACAGATCCCGAGATCGCGCGCGGTCTGCACCGTGTCCGAATCGAGCGGCACCGTCTTCATCACGCGGATCGCGTCCTCGATCGGCACCGGCACCATGTGCGGCGGGTGGTACGCCACGATGTTGCCGAACTTGCCCTGCTCGACCATGCGCACGGCGGCGGCGCCGAAGCGCAGCGCCAGCAGGCGGTCGCGGTGGGTGGGGCTGCCGCCGCGCTGGATGTGGCCGAGCACGAGCGAGCGCACCTCGAAGCCGGTGCGGTCGCCGAGGTACGCCCCGATCTTCTCGGCGGCGCCTCCGAGGCGCACCTCGCGACCGATCTCGGTGCCGAGGACGCTGATGTCACCGCCCTTGGGCTTGGCGCCCTCGGCGACGACCACGATGCAGTAGCGGCGGCCGAAGCCATAGCGCGCCTTGATGTGCTCGACGACCTTGTCGATGTCGTAGGGGATCTCGGGCATCAAGATCACCTGCGCGTTGCCAGCGACGCCGGCGTGCATCGCTATCCAGCCGGCGTAGCGGCCCATGACCTCGACGACCATGATGCGCTCGTGCGACTCCGCGGTGGAGTGCAGGCGATCGATCGCCTCGGTCGCGACGGTGACCGCGGTATCGAACCCGAACGTCGCCTGGGTACAGCTGAGATCGTTGTCGATGGTCTTGGGGACGCCGACGATCGGGATCCCCTTTTTGCCGAAGCGGTGTGCGATGCGCAGGCCGCCGTCGCCGCCGATCGCGATCAGGGCATCGGCCTTGAGCTCGTGAAATCGGCGCACGATCTCGTCGGAGATATCGGTGGTCGTCTTCGTGCCGTCGCGCTCGACGATGAACTCGAACGGGTGACCCTTGTTGACGGTGCCCAGGATCGTGCCGCCGAGGTGGGCGATGCCGCGGACCTTCTCGCGCGTCAGCTCGACCAGGCCCTCCTTCTCATTGGCGAGCAGGCCGTGGTAGCCGCGCTTGATGCCGGTCACCTGCCAGCCGCGACGCAGGCCGGAAAGCGTCACGGCCCGAATCACTGCGTTCAGCCCCGGAGCGTCACCACCGCCTGTGTTCACGAGGATGTGCATGCCCTTAAGGCAATATCCCGCCTTTGAAGTTACTGCAACTACCGCGTGCGCCATGTAGGCGCTGGACGCCAACCTTGGTGACGGGGGCGACAGTTGCCGCAGTGGGGCGGTGGGGGAGGGGCCTCGGGCCTCGGGCGGGAGGTTCTCGCCGCGGCCGAGTTGACCAGGTTCCGGTCCCCTCGCCCGTCCGCGGGAGAGGGTTAGGGTGGGTTAGGGAGAGGGCAAACCTTGCGAGCCGCGTCGCCCGACGGCCCCTTCCCTAACCCTCTCCCCCGCGGACGGGGGCGAGGGGACCGGATCCGGATCCGAGGCCTGAGGACCTCGGCCCGTCCGCTTAGCCCGAGGCCCGAGGCCCGCCCTTCTTCAGCCCGAGGCCTGGGGCCCGAGGCCCGAGGCCCCTCCGCCGCCCCCGTCGACGCGAATCGAGCGGGTGTCTTCGGCCAAGCCCCACTCGCGCGCCAGCGCCAGAATGCGGGCATTGTCGGGGAGCTTGGTCAGGAAGCTGCGGCGCCACTCGGGGTTGCCGAGCTGTGCCGCGCGCGCCTGCAGCCGCGCTGCGGCCGCGTGCACCACCGCCCGTGCCCCCGCCTGGTCGCCGTTCGCGGCCAGTGCCTCCGCCAGCACCAGGTGCACCAGCGACTCATAGCGCTCGAGGCGGCCGCTCCCCGTCAGCTCTGCCGCCGCGGCGCGCGCCTGCTCCAGCGCCTCGGGCCGCCGGTCCTGGGCGAGCAACGCGCGCGCGACCGCGGCCAGCGCGCTCGCGCGTAGCGAAGGTGCGCCGATCTCGGCCGCGCGTCGCGCCCGCTGCTCCGAGCCGGGGTGCTCGCCCCCGGCGAAGCTGATCGTCGAAAGGTAGAGCTGGGCCGCGCCCTCGCCCCGCTGGTCGCCCTGCTTGCGCGCGAAGTTCAGCGCCTGCATCGCCAGCCGGCGCGCCTCGCCCAGGCGGCCGGCGTGCGTCAGCACCGGGCCCAGGTTGATGAGCGCCGCCGTGGTGATGTAGTGAAGCTCGATGGTCTGCGCCTGCTCGAGCGCCTGCCGCAGCAGTGCCTCTGCCGTGTCGAGCTGGCCGAGATCGGCCCAGACCGACGCCAGGCTCACGCGCAGATCGCACATCATGCCGGTGTCGCCGGTGCGGCTCGCCGACGCCAGCGCGGCTTGCAGGAGATCGATCGCACCCGCCGCATCGCCGTGGCGCAACCGCCGCGTCGCTTGCACCGCCTGGTAGCGCGCGCAGAGCCCTGGCTCCAGCCGTGCGACGTCGCCGACCGCGGTCTCGACGCGCGCGAGGATCGCCTCGGTCCCCGGGTCGTCGCCGGCGCGCAGCAGGTACCCCGCGGCCCGCAGCAGGCAGGCGACCTGCGCCTCGCCCGCGCCGTCGCGCGGGGCCGCCTGCTCCGCGGTCGCGGCCCAGGTCGCCACCTCGTCGGAGCGGCCCTGCTGGCCGAGCGCGGCCGTGAGCTCGCCGACGCAGTGAAACCAGAGCGCGTCACCCTCGGCGGCGCAGGCGACGCCGTCCCATGCGGTCTCTTCCCCCATCGCGTACTCGCCGCGCCAGAAGTGAGCCCGCGCCTCGCACAGGCGCAGCCCCGCGCGCAGCGCGCCGGTGGCGCCGAGGGCCACGCCTCGCCGCGCGCGCGCGATCGCTCCGGGCAGGTCGCTGCGCGCCAGAGATTCGTCGGCCGCATGCCGGCACCAGCGCGCGGCGCGCTGCCGGTCGCCGCCGCGCTCGAAGTGCTCGACGAGGATCAGCGGGTCGCGCACCTGGCTCTTCTCTAGCCACTCGCCGGCAAGCAGGTGGCCGAGCCCTCGGTCGCCCTCGGTCAGCATGGCGTAGGCCGCTTCGCGCAGCAGCGCGTGGCGGAAGACGTAGTGGTCGGTGCCCTCGGGCAGGATCACCTCGCGCGCCACCAGCGCCTCGAGCGCGGCCTCGAGCGCCGGCAAGTTGCGATCGCTGATCAGCGCCGACACGTCGTCGCGGTTGAAGCCGATGCCGAAGACGCTCGCGGCGCGCAGCACGCGTTTGGCGTCGCTGCCCAGAGTGTCGAGGCGCGCCTGAACCATGCCTAGGACAGTCTCGGGCAGCGACGAGCGCGCGCCCGACGCCACCTCGCGGATCAGCTCCTCGAGATAGAACGGGTTGCCGTCAGCGCGTTCGACCAGCCAGTCCTGGATCGCCGGAGCCAGCCCTTCACCGAGAACCTGTTGCGCCAGGTTCTGGCACGCCTTGCGCGTGAGCGCGCGCAGGGTGACCCGCTGCAGATCGCGCTCGCCCCACAGGTTGGGGAACTGTTCGTCGACCTCGGGGCGCGCAAACGCCAGCACCATGAGCGGCTGCTCGCGCAGCGCGCGCAGGGCCGCGTCGACCAGCTGAAGACTCGATCGATCGCCCCAGTGAAGGTCCTCGAGCACCAGCAGCACTGGGTGCTGCGCGCACTCCGCGGCCAGCCAGTCGAGCCAGGCGGTGCGCAGGCGGTCGCCCATGAGGCGCGGATCGCGGCGCGCCGCGTGCAGCGCCGGGCTCGCGTCTTCGTCGAAGGGGACGCCGACCAGCTCGCCCAGGAACTCCCAGGTCGCGGGGTTCGGGTGCAGCTTCAGATTTCGCGTGACCAGCGCGCGCACCTTCTGGCGCCGGACCTCGCCGCTGTCGCTCGCGGTGATGGCCGCCGCCTCGCGCAGCGCGGGTGCGATCAGGCCGAACGGCGATCCGGCGGCGATCGCGTCGCCGCGCCCGACGAGGATCTGCAAGCTGGGGTGGCCGCGGCGCAGCCGTTCGGTGATCTCGTGGCGCAGGCGCGACTTGCCCCCGCCCGCCGGTGCGGTCACCAGCACCGCGCGCGCCACCGGCTCGTCGACGCACTCGTCGAACGTCCCTTCGAGCAGCGTGAGCTCGCGGTCGCGCCCGACGCAGACCGTGGTCTTGCCGAGCAGCGTGCGCGGCACGTCGTCGCGGCCGTGCTCGCCGAACAGGTAGCGGCGATCGCCCGCGCCTTCGAGCTCGAAGCGCGTGCCCAGCAGATCCGCGGTCACCGCATCGAGCCGGATCTTTCCGCCCGGCTCGCCGCGCAAGAACTCGGCGCCGCGGTCGATCACGTCGCCGACCGGCAGCTGGCCGAAGATCACCGCGCGCCCGGTGCTGATGGTCATCGCGACTTCGGGCAGCGTCGCGCGCAGCCGCAACGCGCAGCGCGCGGCGTGGGCCGCCTGGTCGGTGGGTGCGCCCCGGCCCGCGAGCGTCACGACCATCGATCCGTCGAGCAGGCGGTCAACGCGCGCGCCGTACGGCACCAGCGTCGCGCGCAGCCCTTCGAAGTCGGCCTCGTCGAACGAGCGGTTGGCGGGCAGCACGACGGTCTTCTCGGCGGCGCGCTTGGCCTCGGCGTCGCCGGCCCCCCGCGTTCCGGCCTCGGCCCCGGCCGCTGGCGAAGGTGACGACTCGGGCAGCGCCAGCTCCTGCCGCGGCCGCGGGCGGGTCACGAGCACGACGCAGATCACCCGCTGCTCGCCGGTGGTCAGCGTGTCGCGCGCCGGGCGCACGACCGCGGTCGTCGATCGGCCCGAAGCATCGCGAGACGAGGGGTCGAGCCGCTCGCCGATCGCGGTCAGCTCGGCCTCGACCGACGCGGCGTCGCGCGGGCGCGCGTCGCGCTCCTTGGCGAGCATGTTGGTGAGCGTCGCCTCGAGGTCTGCGGGCAGCCCGGGACAGAGCTCGCGGATCGCCAGCGACTCGTCGAGGCAGATCTTCGCCAGCACCGCCATGGCCGTCGGTCCCGTGAACGGCGGCTGGCCGGTCAGGCACTCGACCATCACGCAGCCGAGCGAGAAAAGATCGGCGCGCGCGTCGATCTCTTTCTCGCCGCGCGCCTGCTCGGGCGCCATGTACATCGGTGTGCCCATGATGCCGCCGGCCTCGGTGATGCGGCGCGGATCGAACAGCCGGCGCGCGAGCCCGAAGTCGAGCAGCTTCGCCTCCTCGAGGCGGCCGTTCGGCAGGAAGAGGTTGCTCGGCTTGATGTCGCGGTGGACGATGCCGCGCCGGTGCGCGCTGGCCAGCGCGTCGGCGACGCGGCGGCCGAGGTCGACGCTCTCGCCGATGGTCAGCGGCCCGCCGGCCAGGCGGTCCGACAGGTTCTCGCCCTCGAGCCACTCCATGGCCAGGTAGTGCTCGCCGACCGGCGTCGACCCGTGCGCGACGTAGCGCACGACCGCGGGGTGGCTGAGCTCGGCCAGCACCTCCGCCTCCTGGCCGAAGCGGTCGGTCTGCTCGGTGCTGCGCCCGTGCAGGATCTTGAGCGCCACCAGCGCGCCCGTCTGCCGGTCGAGCGCACGGTACACCGTCGCCGTCCCGCCTGAACCCACCTGGCGTTGCAGCTCGAAGCGATCGAGAGATCCCGGGGGCAGCACGACGGCAGAGACGGCGCCTCAGGCGAGGCGCTCGTTCACGCGCTCCTTCAGGTAAGTCGTGAGGTACTTGAGCTGGTCGTCGTCGATGCCGAACAGCGAGCGCCCGGTGGAGACGTTCGTCACTGTCTCGCCCTCGTCCATGGCGCCGACGTAGATGCCTTCGATCTTGGTGATGCCGTTCGCGAGGCGCACGGCATTGGCCAGCGCGTGAGGCTCGCCCGACTCGTAGTTGCCGCCGTCCCGGATGCTGTTGCGCACCGCTTCGGGGAGCGCCCATTTCTGCGCGAGCGCGACGCCGATGCGCCGGTGGCTGCCCGAGATGATCCGCAGCCACGCGGCGGGCATGATCCAGTTGCGGGTCTGAGTGCCGCGCAGGCGCTTCTCCGAATCGAGCAGCATGGTCGCCACCACCGGTTTGCCGATGTCGTGCAAGAGGCCGGCGAGGTAGCCTTCGTCGGCGCGGCCGGAGCGCGCGCCGCGGATCAGATCGCGCGTGAGGATCGCCACCGCCAGCGAGTGCGACCACAAGCCGCGGCAGAGCTGCGCGATGTGGCGGTCGGTCGACTCGAACATCTGTCGCGCGGCGCTCTCGATCAGAAAGACCTGCAGCTCGGCGGCGCCGAGGCGGGTCACGCAATCGGTGATCGATCGAATCGGGGCGGTGGGCGCGCGCGAGGCGACGTTGGCGAGCCGCACGATGCGCGCCGCGATCAGGGGGTCGGTCTCGATCACCTGCGCGACGTCACGCAAAGAGAGGTCGGGGTTGTCGAGCAGGCCCAGACACTTCGAAACGACGACCGGCATCGTCGGCAGCACCAGATCGTCCGATTCGATCCGCCTCAGCACCGCGGCCTGGATGCTGTCGGCGATATCGCCGTCGTTTACGCGGGGGCCCACCCCTACACAGTATCATGCAGTCGGATCACTCGGAACCCTCGCGCGTGATTCGTTCGAGCGATTGCCCTCGCTCGGCGCTGGTGTGGCCGTGGGTAGGCCTGGCGCTTTCACGCGCGCGGCGGGAGGGGCGCGGGCGTCCCGTAGCGCGTGCGCGTTCCGGATCGGGGAAGCTCGACGGAGATCACCGCCTCACGGCTGCTCCCGCTGCTTTCCCCGGCCCCGCCCGGCAGTCGCAATGAGCCGCCGAAGGCGCTGGCGATCTCTGTCGCGACCCAGAGACCGGCGCCCCCCTCGCCGGGGGGCGGCGGGCTGGCGCGGTCGGGGACAGCGCCGTCGAACACGCCGGCCTCGTCGTTGCAACTGCGCGTCGCGCCCTGGTAGCGCACGGTGATCAAGGCCGCGCCACCGTCCGTGGCGAGCTGGAGATCGATCGGCTGGCCGGCGCCGAGGCGGGCGGCGCTGAGGATCAGATTCGTGAGCAGCTGCTCGAGGCGCCGGCGGTCCCAGTACCCCTGGATCCGCGGCTCGAGGTGAAGGATCACGCCGGAGCCCAGCGCGACCAGCCGCTCGCGGTTGCGCAGGACCACCTTGCGCGCGATGTCGCAGAGGTCGACGCTCTCGAGTGGGATGACCGTCTGGCGATTGGTGAGGCGGGAGACCTCCGTGAGTTGCTCGAGCACCAGGCCCAGTCGCTTGACGTGCCTGACCAGCGCCGCCGAGGCCGTGCGCTCGCCGGGTCCGCGGCGCTCGTAGGCCGGCGCGATACCGGCCAGCGAGTCGATCTCGGCGGTCAGCCCGGCGACCGGACCCGCCAGCTCGCGCGTCAGATCGTCGAGGAAGCGGTCGCGCATCCGGATCGCGCGCTCGAGCTCTTCCTCGACGTGCGCGCGCGACTGATTCTCCGCCGCCAGCCGCGACGTTTCGCCGGCCAGCGTGCGGGTCATGTTCAGCGCGCGCAGGTTGCTGACCGACGACCGCCGCAGCTGATGCAACATCCATTCGACGCGTTCGGCGTCGCCGGCGAGCGCGACGTCGGGCTTCTCGTAGTACGAGTTTCGGCACACGCGGCCGCCGACGATCGCGGTCGGGTGCGCGCGGAGCGCGTCGGCGATGCGCGCCGGCGGAGAGGCCGCGCGCTGGTAACGGCAGAGCGCGACGATCGGTCGGCGCGCGAACCGCTCGTTGAAGCGGACCTCATAAGAGTAGAGATCGGACCAGGGGATACCGCGGTCCTGCGCCGCCGTCGCCTCGCCGCTGCCGCGCACGCCCACGAACCCGTCGGCGAGCGCGCTCGCGATCAGCTCATCCGCGAGCGCGAGCATGTCGTCCGGATCGAACTTGCCGCTTCGAAAGTAGATCTCCTGCGGTGAGCGCAGCCACAGCGAGCCACGGTCGAGTGCGCGGCTCGCGTTGACACCGGCGTTCGAGAGCGCGCTCAGAAGGACGTCGCGCTGGTCGAGCTCCGCGATGTACACGCAGCGCTCGCCGCGCGCGAGGCCCTCGGCGATGAAGGGGACGACCGCTTCGGTCTTTTCGTCGACGTCCTCGTAGGGCAGGCAGAGGTGGTCGCCGTGGCGGAGGCTGCCGAGGTCGCGCGTCAGGTGTTCGACCATGGGGATCCTTGTGGGAGCACAGATGTTGAGACGCCTCACAGTATCAGTTTCTCGCGCGGATTTCGAGCGCACCCTCGCCTGGCACTCTCGCCTGGCATGGGGAGCACGAAGCTAAGGCGCGGCGGATTCGGCGGCGGCGGGCGGGCAGCGGCCCCAGAGCGCGGCCAGAGCGCTCACGTCCTGGGGTGTGACCCCGATCGTCGTGTTGCCACTGTTCATCAGCGAGAGGCGCACGGATGCGCTGACGTGGGGCAGGCCGAACGCGTGGCCGATCTCGTGGGCGACGGTGATGCGCAGCGGATCGACATCGGTCAGGTCCTCGTTGACGAAGATCCGGCCGGCCTGGTCGTCGTAGAGGCCGTGAAAAGGTGGTGCGGCGACCTGAAACGTCAGTGGGATCAGGGGCGTCGACGACGCCGCGATCGGGGTCGCGAGCGCGGTGCCGGCTGCCTGGTTCCACATCGCGAGAGCGTCGGTCACACCCTGCATCTGCTCGGTGGTCAGCGCGGGCGACACGCCGATGGCCAGCGGCGCGCACGCGTCGAACGTCAGGCCCGGTCCGCCCGCGGACTCATCCGTACAACCGGCGAGGAGCGACGTTGCCAGCGAGAGTGACAAGGAGAGCAGGAGCGCCAGGTGCGAGGCGAACGCCGGTACGGGCCGTTTCACGCGAGCGTCGACAGTACCGGAAGCGTCGGGTCTTCACCTAGAAAAATCGCCCCGCGCGCGGCGGCGCTGCGACGGGCGCGGTGCAGGCGATCGTCGTCGTCGAACGCTTGGTCGAACCGCTTGTCGACAACCGCTTAAGGACCGCCTGCGATAGTCTGAGGGCCGCGCCCAAAGTACGGGCGCCTCTGCGTCCCCCTCGGTCCGGACTGGATTGTGAGCACTTCGCCGATGGCCAGTGTTGAACGATGAGTCCACTGCGCGCATTCGGGTTGGTTTCCGACGCGCGGTCGTCTTCGAGGAGCTTGGGAAGGGAGGCAGCGATGAAAGTCAGCACGAGTGTTTGGGTGGCGGCGTTGGCGTCCTGGATCTGCGTCGGAGTGGCGCACGCGCAGGGGGGCGCTGCCGTCGTGGCGACGCCCGCGGTCGCAGTCGTACCGGTGGCCGCGGTCGCGACGACACCGGTGGTCGTCCCGACCCAGGAGGTCGCGGCGGAGGCGGCTCCAGCGGAGGCGCCCGCTGCCGTCGTCGTCGCGCCTGCGGTCGTTGCGCCCACGGTAGCCGCGCCGGTGGTGATCCCGGTGGTGCAGAGCCCAGTGGTTGCGACGACGGTGACCGCGGAGCCCGTGGGTACAGTCAGCGCGGTGGCGCCGCCACCGGTCGTCGTGGCCCCTGTGGTCCCGGCTGCCCCTGCACCTGCACCGGCACCCGCGGTGGCGCCGGCGTCCGGGCTGGCTGATCCGTTCGCCACGCCGCCTGTCACGCCGCTCTGGTCGAGCAACGGCACCCAGCCCGCGGGCGCGTCGACGGCACCGACCGTTGCGACCGAGCCCGGTGCGGCCCCGATGCCGATCTCTCCGCAGAGCCCATACGAGCCGCACCATCACCCGCGCCGCCCCGAGGACTACCGTCTCGGCGTCGGCATGATGTTCGGAGGTGGCATCACGGACTTCGAGTCGGAGTCCGTCCGGCAGATGACCGGCACGGGCGGCGCCTGGGACGTGCGGCTGGTCTTCGGCCAGCGTGAGGTGCTCGCGCTCGAGACTGCCTACGTGGGCAGCGCGCACTACATCGCCGCGGCCGGCCTCGACAACGACGCGATGCTGGTCAGCAACGGCGCCGAGGGGACGCTGCGGCTCAACATCCCGATCATCGACCACGGGTCGATCATCGAGCCGTTCGCCTTCGTGGGTCTCGGCTGGTCGCGCTACGAGCTGACCCAGACCGCGTACAACCACTCCAACATCACGACGGCCGAGAACGTGATGGAGGTGCCGTACGGCGCGGGCCTGACCATGGGCTCGGACGGCTTCCTGGTCGACATCCGGTTCACCTATCGCTCGACGTACTACGACCAGCTGATGCGCGTGCCGTCGTCGTCGTCGGCTTCGACCAATGGCGACACCCAGCGCCTGAACAGCTGGTCGCTCGGGGCCCACATCGGCTTCGAGTTCTAGTCGAGGACGACATCGCAGTAGATCGCGGCGGACAGAGGCGGAAGCTCGACGGTCGACGTGGTTTGGTCGAGCTCCGCCGGTGGCGGTGACGCTGTGCCCCCGTAAGCGGCCGCGTCGGTGAACAACGCCAGACGGAGCGCTCGCGCGTCCTCGATCGGGATTGCGCGCGGCTCATCCGCCAGGTTGACGAGCAGAAGAACCGAGCTCTCGTTTTGATCGGACCGCTGGACGCTGAGCCAGCGGGCCGATTCGCTTCCACTACGAACGCGTGTCAGGTCCTTTCGTCCGTTGGAGAGCGCCGGTGTGCGGCGGCGGAGAGCGATGAGGTCGCGGTGGAGCGCGAGCGCCGTGTGATGCGCGGCGCCTGGCAGGCATGACCAGTCGATGCGCGAGCGCGCGAAGGTCTCCTCCGCCTGCGGATCGGCCCAGGCCGCCAGCGCTTCTGTTTCCGCGAAGTGCGCAAACTCGGCGCGCCGGCCGCGGCTGACCGCCTCGCCCAGCGCGGGATCGGCGTGGCTGGTGAAGTAGAAGAATGGAGTCGTCGCCGCCAGCTCCTGCCCCATGAACAGCATCGGCAAGTTGGGCGCGCAGAAGAGGAGCGCGGTCGCCGCCCGGCACGCGCCTGCAGGCGCCAGCCGACTCAGCCGCTCGCCGCGCGCGCCGTTGGCGATCTGGTCGTGGTTCTCGAGGAAGATCACCAGGCGATCGCCGGGCACCGCCGCCGACGACCGTCCGTGGCGCCGGCGCCGGTGCCGCGAGTAGCGGCCGTCGTAGACGAAGCCCTCGGCGACGGCCTGGCGCAGATCCTCCAGGCGGCCGAAGTCGGATAGGTAGGGAGCGAAGCCGCCGCGGCCGCGGGCGAGCAGCAGGAACGCCGCGTGGTGGAAATCGTCGCTCCACTGCGCGTCGAGCGCGTAGCCGCCCGCCTCGCGCGGCTCGACGATGCGCGGGTCGTTGAGGTCGCTTTCGGCGATCAGCGCCAGCGGCCGGCCGACCGCGGGGGATTCCGCGTCGGCGGCGCACTTCATCTCGGCGAGCAGGTGGCGCGGGCCGAAGTCGTGGATGCCGTGGATCGCGTCGAGGCGCAGGGCATCGACGTGCACCTCGGTGAGCCAGTAGAGCGCGTTGTCGATGAAGAAGCGGCGCACGGGCTCGCTGTCGTCGTCGTCGTAGTTGATCGCGTCGCCCCACGGCGTGCCGTAGCGGCGCGTGAAGTACGGGCCGAAGTCGCCGAGGTAGTTCCCGTCGGGGCCGAGGTGGTTGTAGACCACGTCGAGGATCACGGCGAGGCCGTGGCCATGGCAGGCGTCGATCAGGCGCTTGAGCCCGTCAGGTCCGCCGTAGCTCGATTGCGGCGCGTACAGGTTGACGCCATCGTAGCCCCAGTTGCGGGTGCCGGGGAACTCGGCGACCGGCATCAGCTCGACCGCGGTCACGCCGAGCGCGACCAGGTAGGGAAGCCGCTCGATCGTCGCGTCGAACGTTCCGCCGGGAGTGAAGGTGCCGACGTGCAGCTCGTAAATGATGAAGTCCCGGGCGGCGCGCCCTCTCCAGTTGCCGTCGGTCCAGGCGAACGCACGCGGATCGACGATGCGGCTCGGGCCGTGCGGGCCGTGCGGCTGATGGCGTGACGTCGGATCGGGGCGATCGCCGCGGCCCGGAAGCACGAACAAATAGTCGGTGCCGGCGTGTGCGTCTGCGGCGTCGACGTCGGCTTCGAAGACCCCGTCGTCCTCGGGCGCGCCGCCGTCGCGGCGGCGCATCGGCAGGGAGCGCTCGCGCGCGCTGAGCAAACGCAGGTCCAGGTGCTCGCAGCGCGGCGCCCAGACGCTGAAATGCACGTGGCCGTCGGGCTCCACGGTGGCGCCGTGACGCAGGCGAAAGCTCACGGCATCGGCTCCAGTAGCGCGAGCGGAAGGTCGGCGAACAGCTCGCCGAGCGGCAGGCGGCCCTGGCGATCCGCCTCGATGGTGCGGTCGCTCAGCACCTCGCGGTAGCGGCCGCGCGGCAGCGGTTCGCAGAGCGCGATCGAGGTCTCGCCCCAGACGTCCGGGCCGACCGGTGGGCGGGCCTCGCCGCCGCTGGTGGCGTTGCCGCCGAGATCGACGAAGAACCGGCCCGCGACGACCACGGCCGAACCTCCCTCCGGCACCTGGCGCGCAAAGGCGATCACGTGCCGCTGGCGCGCCCCGTGAGGTGCGAGCGGCAGGTAGGCACCGCGCTCGAAGATCGTGCGCCGCGCGCGCCGGAAGCGCAGCGCCGCCCGCATCACGAACATCTTGAGCGCGCCGGCATTCGGCGCCGCGGTCGCCAGCGCCTCGAGCTGCGCGCGGATGAACCCGCGGCGATCGCCTTCGTCGAGGCGCTGGATCTCCTCGAGCCGCGCGCGCCGTTCGCCGTAGTCGACTGGCCCGCGGTTGTCGGGATCGACCAGTGTCAGGTTCCACAGCTCCGTCCCCTGGTAGAAGTCGGGCACGCCCGGCGCGGTGATCTTCAGCAACAGCTGCGACAGCGACGCCAGCGTCCCGGCGCGTGCGAGTGAGCGCTGCAACGCCGCTACTTCGGCCAGGAATGGGTTGTCGCGCGCCGGGTTGAGCACCGCGCGCACGAACGAGTCGACCGCGCGCTCGTAAGCGTCGTTGGTGTTGATCCAGCTCGTGTGCAGCTTGGCTTCCTTGATGGCCTTGATCATGTACGCGCTCATGCGGTCGACGAAACCGGCGGGCATGCCGGCGCCGTTGGGTCCGTTGTCTTCGTTGGCAGGCGTGCCGGGCCACGCCCCGAGCAGAGTTTGATAGAGCAGATACTCCTCGTTGGCGTCGGGCACCAGCGCTTCGTCGACCTGCCGGCGCTCGGCCCGGTTCAGGCGCTGCCAGCGGCGGAACGCCGCCGACCAGAGCCGCGGCATCTCCGAGAGCGCGCTCACCCGCGCGCGGACGTCTTCGCCGCGCTTGGTATCGTGCGTGGCGCTGGCCGACAGAGCATGCGGCCAGCGCGCGGCGCGGGTCGCGCACCAGCTGTGGAAACGGTCGACATCGCCGGTGATCGTCGCCAGCTGGCCGCCAACCTCGTTGAGCGACGACAGGGGGAAGTACCGATAGAAGGCGGTGTCCTCGAGCCCCTTGGCCATGACCGGGCCGGTCAGCTGCTGCAGGCGCAGCACCAGCTCGCGCCGTTCGACCCGATCGCTCTCGGAGATGCCGTCGGGGTCCTGCAGCAACCAGATGTCGGCGATGAAGTCGAAGAGCGACGCGCTCATCGACTGGTTCCGCCGTTTGGCGTCGCGGATCGCCCGGCCGATCTGGCGCCGGTCGGCCGCGCTGACCTCGACGGAGCCCGGCCGCACGTAGCTGCGATAGACCGGGAAGCTGGCGATGACCTCGCCCAGCGCGGCGTGCAGGCTGTTGAGCGTGAAGTCGCGCGACCAGCGGTGCTGCTCGGAGATGCGGTCCAGCCGCCGCGCCAGCGCGTAGAGCTCGCTGGGCAGCGAACCGTCGAGGATCACCTTCTTCGTGCGGTGGAGCAGATCCGCGGTGATGCCGGGCGGCGAGCCCATGGCGCGGTCGTAGCTGCGGGCGATCGCGCGCGCGCCGTCGGGGGCGACGTAGAGCGCATCGATCTGGCCGAGAAACTCATAGCCGGTCGTGCCGTGCACCGGCCAGTCGGCCGGCAGCTCCTCGTCGCCGATGAGGATCTTCTCGACGACGAGATAGAACGGCGGCAGGTCGCTCGCGCTTCTCAGATCTTCGAGGTAGGCGGCCGGATCGAGCAGTCCGTCGACGTGGTCGATGCGCAGGCCCGTCACCTTGCCCGCGCGCAGCAGGTCGAACGCCTTGGAGTGAATCAGCTCGCGCACCGACGGCTCCTCGACGCGGATCGCCGCCAGGTCGTTGATGTCGAAGAAGCGGCGGTAGTTGATCTCCTCGGACGCCACGCCCCAGAACGAGAGACGGTAGGCCTGGTCGGCGAGCAGGGCCTCGAGCGCGTCGAAGCTGTGCGGGTCGCCCCGGCGTCCGTTGAGCGCGGCCAGCGCACGCTCGAGCGCCGCCGCGACGTCGGCGCTCGACGCGACCAGCGCGGCGATCCGCCGCTTCACGATCTCTTTCTCGCGCTGCCGCTCGCGGATCTGTTCGTCGCCGATCTCGGTGCGCGATGGCAGGTGCTTGACCGCGGTCAGGATGCTCTCGAGCTCCATCAGATCGGGCGCGTCGTCGGGCCCGCGCCGCCGCAGATCGGCGACGATCGGCTCGAGGATGGGGCGGATCGTGCGCGGCCCCAGCGGCAGGTACGTATCGAAGTAGCGGCAATGGAAGGCGCCGGCGTCGTGTTCGATCGAGATCTGTTGGTCCTCGAGCACGCGGCCGTACTGATCACCCAGGTTCGGCAACAAGACCTTGTCGGCGAGCTCGGCCTTGGGCGGATACCAGTCGATGTCGAAGATGCGCGCCGATGGCGAGCTGCGTCCGTTCTCGAGGACGTCCTGCCAGTAGCGGTTGTCCGGCGAGGCGATGCACATGTGGTTCGGCACCACGTCCATGAGCAGCCCCATGCCGCGCGCGCGCAGCGCCACAGACAGCGCGTCGAGATCCTCGTCGGTGCCGATCTCCGGGTTCAGGCGCGTCGGATCGATGACGTCGTAACCGTGCAGGCTTCCGGGGCGCGCGGCCAGGAACGGCGACGCATAGATATCCGAGATCCCGAGCGCGTCGAGGTAGGGGACGAGCGCCGTCGCATCGCGCAGCGTGAAGTTGCGATTGAACTGGAAGCGGTAGGTGGCGAGCGGGATGCGCGGCTCAGGTTCGGTCATTTGGCGCAAGGTGGGGGCGATCGACCGAAAGCACAACCCGGCCCGTCGGTTACGGTTCTGATTCTGAGGGTGTAGCCGTGGGTACGCCCGCGGGCGCCTCCCTGGGCGTGGGCGTGGGCGTGGGTGGGCTCGGCACTGCTATTGCCTCTGCCGCCGGAAGCGGAATCGTCGACGACGCCGGCGCCGACGACGAGGGTGCAGGTCCGGGAGGCGCCGGCGCGCCGAGAAGGCGTGCCTTCACCGTCGCCTTCACCGTTTGCGCAGCCGCAACGACGCTGCTGGGCAGCGGGCGAATCCAGCCCTTCACGGCGACGAATGCGACCGCCGCCGTCAGCGCCAGGGTCAGCACGATCGGGCGGTACGCGAGCCGGGGGACGCGCGGTATGGTCTGCGTGATCTCGCGTTCGCTCCAGGGCTGCCCGCTGGCCGGCACATCGAGCGCCACCGCCGGTCGGGGTGCCGGCGCGACGACGATCGGCGTCGTCGGCGTCGTCGTCGTCGTCGCGTGCGCGTGGTCGGCGGCCTCGCGGAGCGCGTTGGCAAAGTCGACGATCGTCGGGAAGCGCAGCGCCGGATCCTTGGCCAGCGCGCGGCTCAAAACTTGCTGCACGCGCCCGCTGTCCCAGGGGAGATCGACATTCCGCTCCAGCGGCTGCGGCTCCTCGTGAACGATCTGGTACAGCAACGACATCGCGTCTTCGCCCGAGAAAGCATCCTGCCCGGAGAGCATCTCGTAGGTGATCGCGGCGAGCGCGAACTGATCGGCGCGGCCGTCGATCGGTTTTCCCCGTCCCGAGATCTGCTCGGGCGCCATGTAGTGCGGCGTGCCGACGATGTTCGACTCGAGCGCGACCCGTCCCGCGCCGCCCGCCGGCGAGACACCGAAGTCGAGCACCTTGACGAACGGCTCCTCGGCCCGCGCGGCCGCAGGCGACCCATCGCCGCCGTCGCGTGCGTCGTCGACATCGCACAGGAAGATGTTGGACGGCTTGAGATCGCGGTGCGTGATGCCGCGCCGGTGCGCCGCCATGACCGCCGAGGCGATGGCCTCGACGATCGTCGCCGCGCGCGCGAGCGGCATCGTGGCGCCGCCGGCGAGCTCGGTCTCGAGGTCGCGGCCCTCGAGATACTCCATCACGAAGTAGGGCTGGTTCTCGTGAGTGACGTTGAAGTCGAAGATCTGCACAACGTGTGGGTGCCGCAGCTGCGCCATGAGCTCCGCTTCGTGGCAGAACCGTGCATGTGCCTCCGGGTGGGAAAGCAGGCTACGCAGCAGCACCTTGATCGCGAACCGGCGCGGGAGCCGCGTGTGCATCGCTTCATAGACCACGCCGGTGCCGCCGAAACCGACCTGACGGACCAGCCGGTAGGTATCGTGCAGGACCAGGGCTTGTTCCGGCTCGGCCGACTGCTGGGGCTCATCCGGACCAGGAGAGGCTGTTTCCATTCTATTAAGACCTCGCGTTGTCGGGCGGAGCAAAGGTAATCACGAATTCCGGCGCGGAAGACTTCTCCAGACCTCACCGGAACCTGCATCCCCACCGCGAGTTTTTTGTCGTCGTCGCGGCCGGCGGGTTATCATTGCGATTCACGAACTGATCACGCGCGTGTTCTTGTTGGGGGGAGCCACGCGGAACGGAACGCACACGTATGGCACCAGGTACCCCTGCCCGAGAGGGCACGCCCAGGCGAATACTGCTCGTCGAGGATGATCCGGACATCCGGATGTCCTTACAGACCATTCTGACCGAGGAGGGCTTCGAGGTCGTCGCCTGCAACAACGGCCGCGACGCGCTGTCTCGCCTTGGCTCCATGACCGCGCCGGATCTCATCATCCTGGATCTGATGATGCCGGTCATGGACGGCTGGCAGTTTCGCATCCAGCAGAAGAACGACCCGTCGATTGCCCAGATCCCGGTGATCGCGATCTCGGCCGACGCCAGCTCCAAGGCGGCGGCGATCGATGCGGCTGCCTATCTGAGCAAACCGTTCGATCACGGCGCGCTCATGAGCGCGATCGAACGCGTGCTGATCGCGTTCGAGCGGCGCAAGCTGCATCTGAGGCTATCCGAAGTCGATTCACAGAGTCGAACGCTGGAGGAGATGGAGCGCTTGAAGAGCGCCTTCATCAGCAACATCAGCCACGAGATCCGCACGCCGCTCAACGCGGTGCTGTCGCTGTCGCAGCTGATGCGCGACGGATCGGCCGGGCCACTCACATCCGAGCAGTCGCGCTACCTCGACGTGATCCAGCGCAGCGGGCAGAGCGTGCTCAATCTGCTCAGCGACATCATCGATCTCGCCAACCTCGAGACCAAGAACCTCGAGACGCGGTCCGAGGAGATTGCGCCGGGCGTGATCGCCCAGGCGGCGCTCGCGTCGCTCTTGCCCATCGCGCAGAACAAGAAGCTGAACGTGAGCGTCGAGCTGCCAGAGACGCTGCCGCGCGTGCGCGCCGATGGCCACCGGCTCGGCCAGGTCATCTCGCACCTGTTCAACAACGCGGTGAAGTTCACCGAGAGTGGATCGATCAAGATCCAGGGTGAACGCTGGGGCGACTTCCTGGCGATCTCGGTCTCCGACACCGGCATCGGCATCCCGGAGGATGCGATGTCGCGGATCTTCGAAGGCTTCTACCAGGTCGACTATCGCCTGGGCCGGCGCCACCAGGGCACAGGCATCGGGCTCACGCTGGTCGATCGGTTGGTGCGCCTGATGGGCGGTGAGATCACCGTGCGCAGCACCGTCGGCACCGGTTCGACGTTCACGTTCACGGTGCCGGCCGCGGTTTGATTTGGGCCCGCACCGGCGGCGGTAACCAGGAACGGTGACGGCGGCGGACGTGAGGAGGGCTTTGCTCTCTCCGTTGTGGGGCGCGAGAGGCGTGGGGGGCCGTCGGGATGGGGTATTCCCCTAGCGGGGACGCGGCCCTCACGCCGCCGGCTGGGAGGGCAACTCCCGCGGCGACAAAAGCGGTGTACTCGACCGAGGGTTCGAGCAGAACCGGATCACCGGCGGCACGGGGACCGCTCCGTTCGGCGCTGGCAACCTGCCTGCGGACAGGCACGAGCGCGCCTCGAGGCCCCGCAAGGGGAACACCCCACCCCGACGGCCCCCCGCGCCTCTCGCGCTCTTTCACTCCTGCGTTCACTGCGCCTGAGGGCGTTCGTATTTTAAAATTGGGAGCTACCGGACGAGCACTCCAGGCGCACCCGCGTGACCTCTTCGCCAGGTGCGCCGCCGTCACTTGTCGCCAGGTACGCCGCAGTCACTTGTCGCCAAGTACGCCGCAGTCACTTATCGACGGGTCTCGTTTACGAGTGGTCAACGCTCGTCCGCCGGATCCTCCTCCGGTCCCCTCCCCCGTCCGCACCCGTCCGCGGGGGAGGGTTAGGGAGAGGGCGAGCCTTGCGAGAGCCGACGTCCGGGCGGGCACGAAAAACCCAAGTAGGATATCGCGCGTCGCCGGGCAGGCGCGTTGTCATCGACTGTGCGGATTCCAGTTTTTCTGGACGGACGCGCGCGACGCCGCTACCGTTGTTCTTGTCGTCGCGCTCGCCGGTTTCGGCTGAGCGCCGTCGCTGAATTGTTCGTCGTCGTATCTCTATTTTGGCGACCTGGGCCGTCGAGCGCTGCTCGCCGGTGGTCACGCGCAACTAGCCTAGCGTCCCTGACCACGACGGGAGGTTCTGATGAAGCTGATCTTGCGCCTGGGGATCGCAGCGGTGATCGCCGTCGCGGGTTGTACCGCACAGATCGGAGGCGCGGGCTCGCCGTCGGGCGGCGGCAGCACCGGGGGAGGCGTGGGCGGTGATCCGGGATCGGTGACGCCGCCACCCCCGCCGTTCGAGCCCGCGACCGCGGCGTCGAGCGTGCGAAAGGTGAAGAACTTACTGACCGGCATGACGCCGACCGATGACGAGATCGCTCTCGTCACGGCGCAAGGCGCCCAGGGCCTCCGCACGCTGATCGACGGATGGACCGCCGACCCGACGCTGCAGCCGATGTACCACGATCGGATGCTCGCGTTCTTCCGCAACACGTTTCAGCAAACCGGCTTCAACGCCGCCGAGGACTTCAAGCCGCAGTTGCTCACCAACGGCGGCTTCGACTTCGCGGCCACGCCCGGCGACGACATTTTTCAGCGGTTGGTGCAGAACATCCAGGACAGCTTCGCCATGACGGCGTGGCAGCTGATCGCCGACGGCCGGCCGTTCAATGAAGTGCTCACCACGACGCGCTTCATGATGACGACGGCCCTCAAGGCGACGTATCTCCAGATCGAGATGCCGCGCAGCCAGGCGGCGACGACCATCACCTGGAAGGTCGACGAGAGCGGCAGCGACATCCCGATCGAGCAGATCGTCGATCCGACCAGTCCCAACTACCTGACCTTCGGCGACGTCGCGCCCACGCTGAACGCGGGCAAGCCGACGATCGTCTGCCGCGGCACCGCGGGCATGGTGAACCCGTTCAACGGGTTCGCGACGCTGTTCCAGGTGCTGCTCGGCCTGATCCCGCAGTACTCGACGACGGCCAACAGCGTGACCACCGACGTGTGCGATCGCCACGCGTCGCGGCCGTACTTCACGCTGTCCGACGTCAGCGACTGGCAGTGGGTCAACGTGCGCGCGCTTGCCGCGGGCGAGACCCGCGTCATGCCGTACAACCTGCCGGCGCTGCGCCAGGCGACCGAGCTGGCGCTGGCGTTGCCGCGCGTCGGCTACTACACGACGCCGGCATTCCTGGCGCTCTGGAACACCAACGACAGCAACCAGCACCGCGTGACCGCCAACCAGACGCTGCTGATCGCGCTCGGCGCGTCGCTGACGCCGGCCAGCGCCATCGTTCCACTGTCGGCCGCCGGGCTGGATCCCAGCCACGCCACCACCGGCACAGAGTGCTACGGCTGCCACAAGACGTTGGATCCGCTGCGCCAGTTCTGGGGCACGCAGCTCGACTTCAACGACCGCAACGACTTCCCGGCCAAGGCGGGCGGCGGCCTCGCCGCCGACCCGCGCCCGGCGATGACTGGCGGCGCGCTCGCGTACGGCAACGTCAATGCGACCGGCGCCGACATGACCGCGCTGGGGCCCCTGCTCGAGCAGGTGATCGATTCGGCCGATCCCAAGCTGCCGGTGAGCCGCTTCGCGCTCGCGACCGCGCAGAAGCTCTGCTACTTCGCGAACTCGGCGCCGTGCGTGGAGACCGATCCCGAATTCCGGCGCGTCGCTTCTTTGTTCGAGCAGGGGGGCTTCAGCTTTTCGGCGCTGATGCGCGAGCTGCTGTCGTCGCCGCTGGTGACCGGCGTGGGCTCGACGGCGACCGCGACCGCCAACGGCTTCAACATCAGCATCGCGCGCCGCGATCAGCTGTGCGCGGCCCTGTCGAACCGGCTCGGCAAGCCCGACCTGTGCGGCCTGGCGGTGCCAATCCCGTCGTCGGCGCAGGCCGCGACGCTGAAGATCGCGAGCAGCATCCCCGCAGACGCGTTCAGCCGGGGCAGCGAGGTGCCGATCACCGCCTCGGTTCCGACGCTGTTTTACTCATCGGCGTCGGAGCTGCTGTGCGAGAACGTCGCCGCGCTCGTGGTCGACGCGACCACCGGTTCCATTTACAGCAGCACAATGGTGCCGGCGGCGATCGCCGACATGGTCCAGCGTGTGATCGGCTATCCGCCAAACGATCCTCTCTACGCCGGCGCTGTGCAGATCCTGCAGGACAACTACGACGCCCACGTCGCCGCCAAGGCCAGCGCGACCAATGCGCTCCGCTCCACCTTTGCGCTCGCCTGCGAGGCGCCCACCACGCTGTCCCTCGGCCTTTAGAGAAAGGAACCCGACGATGCTGCTCAATCGACGCAAGACGCTGCTGGCCGGGCTGTTCGGCGCGGAGTACATCGGGTTACGCGCGCTGGCGACCGGGCTGCCGGCCTGGTTCATTGCCCGCCCGGGCGCGGCGTCCGCGCAGGACATGCAGTGCGCGCTCGTCGCGCGCGACAAGATGCAGTACCTGGTGATGAGCACGTCCAGCTCGGGCGATCCGCTCAATTGCAACGCCCCCGGCACCTACGAGGCGCCCGAGATCATCCACCCGCTGCAGCCCACGGTGGCGGCGACGATGATCAGCATCGGCGGGCGCAACTACGGCGCGGCGCTGCCCTGGGCCAGCACCGACGTCGGCGGCGCGCTCGCGCCCGCGACGCTGGGGCGCACCGGCTTCTTCCACTACTCGACCCGCTCGACGGTGCACGGCGACCAGCCCAAGGTGATGAAGCTCCTTGGCGGCACCAGCCGCAGCGAGATGATGATCTCGGCTTACGCCAAGCACCTGGCGACCTGCTTCGGCACGGTGCAGCCCGAGCCGATCGCGGTCGGGGCGCGCGGCAACGCCAGCGAGCTGGTGAGCTTCGCCGGGCGCACGCTGCCGTCGATCTCCCCGACGCAGCTGAAGCAGCTGTTGACCGGCACCAAGAACAGCCCGCTGCAGGCGCTGCGCACGGTGCGCGACGCCTCGATCGACAAGCTCAATGCGCTGGCCAAGACCACCGGCAACAATGTGCAACGCGATTTCCTGGACGCGATGGCGCTGTCACGGCGGCAGGTGCGCGAGCTGGCCGACGCTCTGGCGACCACGCTGAACGCGATCACCGCGGACGATACCAAGGGGCAGGGCTTGGCGGCGGCGGCGCTGATCTCGGCCAACGTCACACCGGTCGTGACCATGCACATCGCGTTCGGCGGCGACAACCACACCGACACCGATCTCGCCGGCGAGGCGTCGCAGACGGTGAGCGGCGTGCAAGGAATCCAGCAGCTGATGGATGCGCTCGCCGGGCTCGGGCTCAGCGACAAGGTCACGTTCGCGACCATGAACGTCTTCGGGCGCAACCTGAACGGCATCGCCAAGACTGACGGGCGCACCGGGCGCGATCATTTCGGCAACCACGCGGTCTCGGTGCTGGTCGGCAAGAACGTCGCGCCGGCGGTCACTGGCGGCGTGGTCAAGGGCACGAGCGGGGCCTACGCGGCGTCGGACATTGATTCGGCGAGCGGCATGCCGGTGACCGGCGGAGACATCCCGGTCGCGCAGAGCAACGTGGCGCTGGCGCGCACACTGGGCGTGGCGCTGGGGATTCCGTCGACGTTGCTCGACGGGGATCTGGCGTCGAATGCCGGGGGCAAAGTCGTGAATTCGGCGCTGAGCGGCGTGACGGGGTAGGGCAGTCGAGGCCTCAGGTCCTCGTCGCGCACTCGGACCTCCTCACCCCGACCCTCTCCTCAATGCGGACATGGAGGAGAGGGAGAAAGAAGGGAACGCCCGAAGCTTGCGGCGCGGTCAGATCGAACGCTTAATGTCTGCAGAATGAAGTCGATTTCCAGAGTCGCCTGGCTTGTTCTCGCGTGCGTGGCGCCCATCACCGGCTGTCGGAAGCTTCTTCAGAAAGCAGAGGCCCCCGCCGAGAAGACGGCGCCCGCCACGCCGCCGACCGCCGCCGCGCCCAGCGCGCCCGCGTCGCCGCCGCAGCCCCAGGCGGGCGGACCGGTGACGCCGCGGACCGAGATCCCCAATGAGGCGCGTATCCTGTCGTCGGCGTTCTCCGCCGTCGCGAAGGCGTTGCGCCCCAGCGTCGTGCGCATCGACGTCGAGATCAGCCAGTTGCCGACGCGCGGTGGCCGCACCGGTGGCGGTGGTCAGGACGGGCCGCCGTTCTTCCACCACTTCTTCGACTTCGGCGGAGGTGACGAATCGCCCGACCAGACCCAGCGCGGCACCGGGTCGGGTGTGGTGCTCGACGCCGCGGGCAACATCGTCACCAACCGCCACGTCGTCAGCGGCGCGACCACGACGACGGTGATTTTCAGCGACGGGCGCGAGTTCTCGGCACGCACCATCGGGATGGATTCGGAGACCGACGTCGCCGTGATCCGCCTCGACAAGCCGCCGCAGGATCTGATCGCGGCGCGTCTCGGCGACTCCGATGCGCTCGAGGTCGGCGAGTGGGTGCTGGCGGTCGGCAGCCCGCTGGGGCTGGACCAGACGGTCACCGCCGGGATCATCAGCGGCAAGGGACGCGTCGGCCGCCACGTGCAGATGTCCGGCGGCCGCGTGCGCCAGTACATCCAGACCGACGCGAAGATCAACCCGGGCAACTCGGGCGGCCCGCTGGTCAACCTCAACGCCGAGGTGGTGGGCATCAACACGTTGATCAACACCGGGCCCGGCGGCGCCTACGGATTTGCGATCCCGATCAACCAGGTGAAGCGTGTCGCCCAGTCGCTGGTCAACGAGGGCCGCATACGCTACCCGTACCTGGGCGTGCTGGTGGGCGACCTGACCGAGCTCGATCCGGCGCAACGCGCGAAGCTGGGCGCGGGCTTGCCCGCCAACGCCGCGCTGGTCAGCGAAGTGACGCCGGGCGGTCCGTCGGCGAAGGCCGGCCTGCGCGCGGGCGACGTCATCGTCGAGATAGACGGGCACAAGATCGAGGGCGCGGGCGACGTCATCGACTATGTGTCCCTCCGGACGATCGGCGCGGCGGTGAACGTCGTCTATCTGCGCGGCGGCCAGCGTGCGACCGTCGCGGTGATCCTGGGCGAGTTGCCGTCGGCCGACGGGCGCAGCTCGCCATCGGGCGCGAAGCTCGGACTCGTGCTGCAGACGCTCACGCCGGACCTCGCCGAATCGATGGGCCTGGATCCGGCCACGCACGGCGCGGTGATCGCCGAGGTCGCGCCGGGCAGCGCAGCTGCGCGCGCGGGCTTGGAAGAGGGCGAGATCATCATCGAGGTCGACCGCCATGCGGTCGCGACCGCCGACGCCGCATCGACGGCGCTGCAGGTTCCGCGCAAGGGCGGTCACCTGCTGCGCGTGCGCGGTGGCGCGGGTACGCGCTTCGTGACAATTGGCACGGAATAGATCGTCTCGTCGCTCGGCTCGATAGACATCACGGGCGCGAGCGGAACGGCCCGGCTGGGGCTTGCGCCGACCCGGCTCGGGCTTGCGACAATCTTGCGAGAGGTCTCACGACATGCTCGCGCCAGGCTCACGAGGCATTTGGGCGTGTGACCGCCAAAGACGCCGCTTGCGCCAGCCCGCGGTTCTCGTCGTAGAGTGCGCGCCCGATGTTGCCCGCCTCGATCACTCTGCACTTTCGCATCGCGCTGTCGCACGTCGACCGTGCGATCGATCGGGTGCAGAGCTTCATCGTCGAGAGCCATCGCTCCGAGACGATGGAGCACCTCATGCTGCGGGTGGTCGCCTGGTGTCTGTTCTACGACGACGAGCTCCGGTTCGGACCCGGCGTGCAGGCTCACGGCGCCGCCGATCTCTGGGCGCACGACGCGGGCGAGCAGCCGACCGTCTGGGTCGAGGTCGGTGACGCCGACGCGGACAAGCTGCGCAAGATGGTGCAGCACAGCCGGGGCGTGCGCGTCGGTGTGCTGTTCTCGGACAGCGAGCGGCGGGATCACTTCCTCGCGCAGCTCGCGGGGCTCAAGAAGCATCCGCCGGAGCTGGCCGATATGGGGATCTGGCTCGTTGCCCCGGAGCTGGTGTCGGCGCTGGCGCGCGACGACGCCCGCCGGCAGCGCTGGTCGGTGACGATCATCGGCGACCACCTGTACGTCGAGACCGACTCGGTCACCGTCGACAGCGCGCTCGAGCGGAGCACGCCGCCCCCGCCGGAGACGTGGTGATCGCTGCCGCGCGGCTGGCGGCGGCGGTTGCCTCGCTGCTGTTTCCGCGCCCGCCAGCCGCCGCGCCGCTCGTGGTGTCGTCTCCAGCGACTCTGGCGGATGCGCTGGCGGGCGTGCTCGCGCCCGGCGCCCAGGGAACGCCGCTGGTACTGGGCGTGGGCGAGCTGCACCAGACCGCCGACACCGCCGGGATCGCGTCGTCGCTCTCGCGCTTCACGCGCCAGCTCTGGCCGCTGCTCGCGGCGCGCGTCTCCGACGTGATCGTCGAGACCTGGGTCACCGACGGCGTGTGCGGCAAGGTGGAGGCCGCGACGGTCGGTGAGGTCGCGCGCACCACCGAACGGCCCGCGGCGACCGAGAACGAGATCGTCACGCTGCTCACTCATGCCAAGGCTTCGGGCGCGCGCCCGCACATCCTCAACGTGAGCTGCGCCGAGTACGCATTGCTATCACCGTCGCGCAGCAGCGGCGCGCGCCAGCCGTTGAACTTCGAACGCATGCTCGCGCTCATCGAGCGCAAGCTGGAAGCGCAGGTGACCGACGTCCTCGCCTCACGCCCGCCGGCCGATGCGGCCAAGCTGGTCGTGGTCTACGGCGGCGCGCTTCACAACGACCTGCACCCCGACCCGCTGCTCGCGCCGTTCAGCTATGGCGTGCGCGCGTTCCACACGACCGCGGGGCGCTACCGCGAGCTCGACCTCTATGTGCCCGCCTACCTGGAACGAAACCCGGCGATGATCGGCGAGCCCTGGTTTCCCCTCTGGCAGCGTGCCGTCGCGCCGGGCCGCCCCGTGCTCATCCGGCGCAGTCCCGATTCGTTCATCGTCGTCTTCGCCAAGGACTGATTCACCGCCGCGCCGTCGTGCCGACTACTTGTAGTCGATCTCGACGATGGTCAGCTCGCGCAGCCCGGCGTGCCACGTCACGGTGACGGTGTCGTCGGGGCAGCGACCGAGCAGCGCGCGACCTACTGGCGAGCGCCAGGAGACGTCGCCGGCCGCGCCGTCGGTCTCGTCGACCCCGACGATGCGATAGACGATGGTCGTGCCGCCGTCGTCCTCGACGGTGACCGTGGCGCCGAAGAAGACCTTGTCGCGCCGCTTCTGCTCGCGCGGGTCGACGACCACCGCCACGTCGAGCCGCTTGGCGAGAAAGCGCAACCGGCTGTCGATCTGTCGCAGCTGCCGCTTGCGATAGATGTATTCAGCGTTCTCCGAGCGATCGCCCTCGGCGGCAGCGTCGGACAGGGCGCTGACCACCTCCGGACGTTTCTTCGCACGAAGAAAATCGAACTCGGTCGACAGCTTCCGGTGTCCGGCTGGCGTGATGTAGTTCTTCTCCACCGCCTTGGCGGGCGCCGCGTCCTTCTGTTTCCCTCGAGCCATCGGTTCCCTGAGACTGCCAAAGATCCCGTCCCGATAGCGCATTTTTTGAGGCGCGCCCGCGTACGCCTGTGTACGATGCGCCCGAGATGAGGCGTATCGCCGTTCTGACCAGCGGAGGAGACGCTCCGGGTATGAACGCCGCGATTCGCGCCGTGGTGCGCATGGGCGTCGACAAGGACTGGGAGATGTTCGGCGTGCGCAACGGGTATGCCGGGCTGCTCGATCCGCAGATCGAGCCGCTCGGCGCGCGCGACGTCGGCGGCATCCTGCAGCGCGGCGGCACGTTCCTGGGCAGCGGCCGCGTGCCCGCATTCAAGAACGAAGAGGTCCGCGCGGTAGCGCTGCGCAACCTCGCCGAGCGCAAGATCGACGGTCTGATCGTCGTCGGAGGCAACGGGTCGCAGGCGGGGGCGCTCGCCCTGTCGCGCATGGGGCTCGAGGTGGTGGGCGTCGCCTCGACGATCGACAACGATCTCGCCGGCTCGGAGGTGACGATCGGCGTCGACACCGCGCTCAACATCGCGCTCGAGGCGATCGACCGCCTGCGCGTGACCGCATCGTCGCACAAACGCGCGTTTCTGGTCGAGGTGATGGGCCGCAAGTGCGGCTACCTGGCGCTGATGGCCGGCATCGCCGGCGGCGCCGACGCCGTGGTGCTGCCCGAAGCTGACATCGACCCCGACGCGCTCGCCGACCGCCTGCACGGGGCCCACTCGCGCGGAAAATTGCACGCGCTGGTGGTGGTTGCCGAAGGGGCGCGGTACAACGCTCAAGGTTTGGCGACACACTTCGAGACACATCGGGAACGGCTGGGCTTCGATCTGCGGGTCACCACGCTCGGGCACGTACAGCGCGGCGGGGCCCCCTCCGCCTTCGATCGCCTGCTGGCGACGCGGCTGGCGGCGGGGGCGGTCGATCACCTGGCGCGCGGCAGTCACGGTCGGCTCATGGGCCTGGTCAAGGGCGAGATCCTATCGACGCCGCTCGAGGACGTCGTCGGTCAGCCGAAGGCGCTGGATCTGAGCCTGCTCGAGCTGCAGAGAACGCTGGCCAAGTGACAGTGCAAGTGACTGCGAACGCTGACGGACCTCAATCCAGCTTCTTCGATCGCTTCACGGAGCGCCAGATGGCGTTCGGCGTGATCCTGTTCGGCCTGCTGCTGTACCTGCCGTTCGCCGGCACCTACGGCTTATGGGATCCGTGGGAGACGCATTATTCGGAAGTCGCGCGTCAGATGACCTTCCGGGGCGACTTCATCAGCCTCTGGTGGCCAGGCTCGCCGCGCGACCTCGACGTGTTCTGGTCGAAGCCGGTGCTGTCGTTCTGGCTGATGAGCATCGGCATGCACATCGCGCGCATCGGCCTGCCCGGTGGCGATCCGGGCGAGATGGCGCTGTCCTATCGCGCTGAGTGGGCGGTGCGCACGCCGTTCGTGCTCACCGGTGTGCTCGGCATCTACGCGGTCTACCTGGTGACCGCGCGGTTCGTGAACCGGCGCGCCGGCGTGCTGGCGGCCGTGGTCGTCGCGACGTGCCCCATGTACAGCCTGGTCGCGCGGCAGGCGATGACCGACATGGCGTTCGTCGGTCCGATGGCGATGGCGCTGGCGCTGGGGGCGATGGCGCTGTTCGACGATCGCGACGAGCTCTTGCCGCGGCGCGGGCGCGGCCGCTTCACCTGGCCGCATCACGGCCTTTTTTACGGCGCGCTCGCGCTGTTCGCGATCACGACCATCCCGCAGCTGGTCATCGATTCGGTCCAGCTGCGCGTCGAGATCCCCTGGAACGGCGGCGCGCTCAAGATGTACGGCGCGGTCGCGATGATTCCGTATTACCTCGGCTTCGCCGTGTTCGTCGTGCTGGCGGCGCGCACGCGGTACAAGGCGCCGCTCTACCTCTACATCGCCGCGATCCTGTGCGGGCTCTCGGTGCTGGCCAAGGGACTGGCCGGTCTCGGCCTGCCGCTCATCGTCTTCATCGCGTACCTCGCGTTCACCTGGAACTGGCGGCGCCTGCGACGCGCCCAGCTGCTCTACGGCGTGGTGGTGTCGCTGCTGGCGCTCATCGTCGTGGCGGCGCCCTGGCACCACGCAATGATCATCCGCCACGGCATGGCGTTCTGGAACGAGCTCTTCGGCGATAACCACTGGCGCCGCATGGTGCTGGGCCGGCACGGCGACCGCGGTACGTTCGAGTACTTCCTGCGCGAGCTCGGCTACGCGATCCTGCCCTGGGTCGCGGTCGCGCCCGCGGCGCTGGCCTGGGCGGTCATGCGCGGGGGGCGGGGGACACCGCCGAGGCTTGAGGTGCCACCCGCGCACGATCCGGCGGTCGACGCGCCGGCGGTCGATGCCGCGGCGATCGATACGGCGACGCGCGCTGCGGCGGCGGCCGAGGTGCGGCGACAAGGAATCATCTGGCTGGGTGCGATCTGGTTCGTCCTGGCGTACGCGCTGGTCTCGCTGTCGATGACCAAGTTCCACCACTACGTACTGCCGGCGATACCCGGGCTCGCGATCGTCATCGGCTGCTTCCTCGACGACATCATCGAGCGCGGCGCCGCGCGGCGCGCGGCGGCGGTGGCGCTGGTTGGGCTGCCGTTCTTGCTGCTGGTCACCGTCGACCTCGCCGAGGCGAAGAACGCCGCGCAGCGCTTCTTGTGGCTGTTTTCGTACGACTACGTGCACAACCCGCACGGCCGCCCCTGGCCGGAGAGCCTCGACTTCACCGGTCCGATCATTGGTTTCGTGGCGGTGTTCGCGCTCGCGACCATCGGCTTGGTCGCGCGCCGCGCGCGCCGCGCGTCGCTGGTGGTGCTGTCGGTCGCCGCGGTGCTGTTCACGTTCTACCTGCTCGACGTCTACATGCGCGCGGTCGCGCCGTTCTGGTCGCAGAAGGAGCCGATCGCGACCTACTACGAAAAGCGGCGCTCGCCCGACGAGCGCCTGATCGCGTACCAGATGTACTGGCGCGGCGAGACGTTCTACACGAAGAACGAGATCTACGAAGGCCCGATGGAGGACCGCACGGTCTTCGATCAGGACGGCGCCGACGAGAAGCTCAAGACCTGGATCGAGCACCACCGCGGGCACCGGACCTTCTTCCTCTACGAGCGCGGGCAGCAGGGGCACCTCCAGAGCCTGCTTCCGCCCGAGTCGCGCGCGAGCTTCGAGGTGCTCGACAGCCGCAACAACAAGTTCTCTCTCGCGAAAGCAGATTTGTAACTTTTGCCCATGGCCCACGCGGACACCGAAGCGCGGCTCGAGCGGTTCGCGGAGCTCGGCGGCGTGGTTCCGGTGCACGGCGAGGAGCGCGATCTCCTGCTGGCGGTGTTCGACAGCGGCAGCTTCTTGCCGGGGTTGGTCCTCGCCGCCGATGCGCCCGCGGCGTGGCAGCGGCTGGTCGATGACCCCAATTTGCGCCAGCCGAAGCCGGCGTCGTTGTTCTGGTCGGAGGCGAGCGCCGCCGTGGCCGGTGCCAGCGACTTCGCCGATTTCAAGCGCCGCCTGCGCCTCTACCGGCGTTACGAGATCCTGCGCCTCGGCGCGCGCGAGATCGGCTGGGGCACGACCGAGGAGGTCGCGGGCGAGCTGTCAGGCTTCGCCGACGCGTGCCTCGAGCTCGCCTTTCGTTTCTGCGACCGCGAGCTCCGGCGTGAGTACGGCGAGCCGCTGACCGACGAGGGCCCGGCGTCGTTCGTCGTGCTGGCCATGGGCAAGCTCGGCGGCGATGAGCTCAACTTCTCCTCCGACGTCGACGTCTGTTACTTCTACTCGTCGGACGCGGGTCAGGCCGGCGACCGGTCGCTGCACGAGTACTACAGCGAGCTCTCGCGCCGGATCACCGCTGCGATCGAGGAGGTCACCGACGAAGGCATGATCTTCCGCGTCGACCTGCGCCTGCGCCCCGAGGGCCGGTCGGGGCCGCTGTGCAACTCGTTCGCTGCGGCTGAGCGCTACTACGAGACCTTCGGCCGCACCTGGGAGCGACAGGCTTTGCTGCGCGCGCGGCCCTGCGCCGGCGACCGTGCGTTCGGCGAGCAGTTGCTGGCGATGCTGGAGCCGTTCATCTACCCGCGCAGCATCAATCCGGGCATGGTGCACGACATCCGCGAGCTTCGCGCGATGTACCGGCCGCCGCCGTCGGCGAGCAACGACGGCTCGTTCGACGTGAAGCTGGGCGCGGGCGGCATTCGCGACGTCGAGCTGGTCGCCCAGACCTTGCAGTTGCTCCACGGCGGCAAGCGCCGCGACCTGCGCGAGCGCACCACCTCGCGCGCGCTGCACCGGCTCTGGATCGCGGGCCTGCTCAGCGATCGCGAGGCCCGCACACTGGTCGCCGCTTACCGCTTCTGGCGCCACGTCGAGCACCGCATCCAGGTCGAGGAGGGCGCGCAGAGCCAGCGCGTCCCCGGCGAGGTCGATGGTCGCGCGCGCCTGGCCGAGCGCCTGGGCTGGCACGACGTGGCGGCGTTCGACGCCGCGGTGGCGCAGCAGCGCGCCGCGGTCGAATCGATCGCAGCGACGTTCGACGATCCGTCGCCGGCGTTCCGCCCGGAGATCGCGATTGCGCTCGATCCCACGCGCACGCGCGAAGAGGTCCAGCGGGCGCTGGCCGCGCTGGGCTTCGAAGACGTCGAGGGCTGGGCCGACGGCCTGGATCTGGTGCGCGCGCGGCTGCCGCCGGCGTTCCTGGCGCAGGCGGCGGCGTCGCCGGATCCGGATCGCGCGCTGTCGCACTTTCGCGATCTCACCTGGCGCGGATCCGTCGGGCTGATGACGCAGCTGCGCGAGCACCCGCAGCTGCTGCGCATGATGGCCACGCTGTTCGCCACCAGCGATCGCCTGTCCGAGTTCCTGATCCGCCACCCCGCGATGTGGGAGTCGTTCACCGAGAACCTGGGCGCGACCGTGCGCTCGACTGCGGAGATCGAAGCGGCGGCCGCTGCGCGCATCGCGCAGCTCGATGCCGAGCGGTCGAGCGGTGACGGCGCTGGCGCGAAGCGCGACGAGGGCGAAGGCGACCGCGAGGAGCTGGGCATGCGCGAGCTGCGCCGCTTCCAGGCCGAGGAGGTGCTCCGGATCGGCCTGCACGACGTCTCTGGCTCGCTGGAGCCGGGGCAGGTCTCGGATCAGCTGGCCGGCATCGCCGAGGCGTGCCTCGTCGAGACCATCGGGCTCGCGCTTCCGGCGCTGATCGCGCGCTATGGGACGCCGGCGGCGGGATTGACCGTGCTCGGGCTCGGCAGCCTGGGCGCACGCGAGATGCGCTACGGCTCCGACGTCGACCTGGTCTTTCTCTACGCGCGCGAGGGCGAGTCGTCGGCCGGCGTTTCGCACCAGGAGTGGTACGCGCGCGCGTCGCAGCGGCTCATCGGCTCACTCGAGGCGATGCTCGAGGAGGGGCGGCTCTATCACGTCGACACCCGCCTGCGCCCGTCGGGAGAGCAGGGCATGCTGGTGACGTCGTTCAAGTCGTTCGAGCGCTATCACCAGAAGGAGGCGGCCGGCTGGGAGCGCGTGGCGCTGCTGCGCGCGCGCGTGGTCTACTCGTCGGAGCCGGACGACGCGCGGGCCGCGCTGGAAGCAACGATCGCCGCGATCGCGTACGAGCACCCGCTCGACGAAGAGCGCTTCCGCGCCGACCTCGCCCGCGTGCGCAAGCGTGTCGAGGACGAGCGTGGCAAGGTGGTCGCCGGCGCGCGCCACCTGCGCTTCGATCCGGGCGGCATCATGGACGTCGAGTTCATGGCCGCCCTCGGCCAGCTGCGCCTGGGCGGCGCCGATCACGCGCTGCGCACGACGTCGACCATGGCGGCGCTCGAGCGCCTGGTTGCGCTCGGCTGGCCAGCGACGATCATTGACGACTATGCCTTCTTGCGGCGGCTCGCGCTGCGGCTACGGCTCGTGCGCGGGCGGTCAGAGGACGTCGTGAGCCCGCGCGATCTGGGGCCGCTGGCACGCACGCTGGACCGGGTACCCGAGGAGCTCGCCGCAGAGCTGGACAGAAGGATGAAGCGGGTGAGGACGCTCTACCTGACCATGTTCTCGCAGTAGCGGTGATCTCCTGTCCACTGGGAGGTTAGGGAGAGGGCAAGCCTTGCGAGTCGCAACGTCCGCGCGTGAGCTCTCGCAAGGTCTGGCCTCTGACCTGAAACTTAACCTGGAGAGCCCTGGGAAGCCGGGGCCTCCGTGAGGGAGTAGCCGAGGGATTTGGCGGCCTCTTTCAGGCTGGCGATACGCCGAGCTTTGAATTTTTGGTCGTAGGCT
>Ga0265342_10000223_pt1 | contig 64311 bp, 58 predicted proteins | sample 4CB327metaG_FD_203125 | JGI IMG/M metagenome (GOLD analysis project Ga0265342, IMG submission 203125) | Rhizosphere microbial communities from Carex aquatilis grown in University of Washington, Seatle, WA, United States - 4-CB3-27 metaG | ecosystem: Host-associated > Plants > Roots >...
GTAGAGGATAAGAAAAAAGGCAAGCCGGGGAAATAGACATGATACTAGAAAGCAGGAACCTCAAGAAAAGATACAAGAAACGCATGGTCGTAGACGGCGTCTCCATAAGCGTCAACCAGGGCGAGATAGTCGGTCTCCTGGGCCCCAACGGCGCGGGAAAGACCACCACGTTCTATATGACCGTGGGTTTGATCAAACCCTTCGACGGTCAAGTCATCGTTGATGGCAACGACATCACCGGCTGGCCAATGTTCAAGCGGGCAAGGGCCGGTATCGGCTATCTCTCGCAGGAACCCTCGATCTTCCGCGGTCTTACGGTGGAAGAGAATTTGTGGGCCATAGCCGAGCTCCTGCCCATAACTAAACAGGAACAGAAGATTAAAGTAGAGTCCCTCCTTGAAGAACTGGGGCTTACCCGCCTGTCAAAACAGCTTTCGGTCACTCTCTCGGGAGGGGAAAAGAGGCGCTGCGAAATAGCGAGAGCGCTCGTTACGGACCCGAAATTCCTGCTGCTTGACGAGCCTTTTGTAGGCATCGACCCGATAACCGTGTGCGACATACAGGGTATTATCGCGAACCTCAAGAAAAAGGGGCTGGGCATACTCATCACCGATCACAACGTGAGGGAGACCCTTGAAATAATCGACAGAGCCTATATTATTTATGAAGGTAAGATCCTTCTTGAGGGGAACGCGCGCGAGCTCATGGAGAGCCCCGAGGCCCGCAGGGTATATCTGGGCGATAATTTTAAGCTCTAGTTTGATCACTGCGATTAGTAAAACAAAGATTATGATGATTTTACGGGGTTCAAGATTCAAATCATCATAATCAAGGTCTTTGAGGATTTATTAATAGCCTCATTCTGTATATGTATTTCTCTCCATTATGGTTTGTCTGTTAGAAATACTTTTTTAAAAGTAGGCCAATCATGGCAGACGCACCAGTATTAAAGTTATTCCAGTCAACAGCTTTTGCCGTTTCCCCTTTAAGCAAGAAAGATTTCGATGATCAAAAGAAGTCTTTTTGATTCAATTAAATTCGAATGGCAGGCGGTGCCAATCAAGGTTCGGGTCGTGCCTGACCCGGCCGCTTTCCCGAAGGTATTTTCCAGATAGTATTTTTGGAGTTGTAAAGAATATTAGTATGAAAACTAAATTAATACTCCTTGCTGTATTATTGTTTTATGGTTTGAATTATATATATTTCAGCAGTCAAGTACTATTTTATCCTAATGCGTTTACAAAAAGTCTTCCAGATATGGGTCTAAGCATTTCAAAAATGCTTAGACTTGATTATCCCCCTTTGCATTTTTCTGCTATATGTGTGGGTGCATCTATTTTTGGGAATAGATTGATGTTTGTAAATGGAATTCTAAATACGTTCTATTTATTTATTTTAATAATATTTTCCTATTTACTTGGAAAAAAAGTTAATGATGAGGTTACAGGTCTTATTGCGGCTGTATTCGTTTCATTATACCCGTTAACTTACCAGAACTATTTTCAGGTATCTCTCGATTTCCCTTTAATGGGATTAACGGTAATGGCTATATATTTATTAGTTAGTTCGGAATATTTCTTGTATACAAAATATAGTGTTTTGTTCGCAATAACCTGCGGTTGGGGAATGATGATAAAACAACCGTTTGGGGCATTTTTAATTGGACCTATCATCTATAGTCTTTTTGAATCAATAAGAAAGTGTATAATAATTAAAGATTATAGCCGGTTGCTGAACATTTTAATATTTATTGTCGTATCATACATACTAATAATGCCATATTACTTTCCTGATATATTCAAAATGCATTGGTATATGCCAGCAGTTGAACCAAGCGGTTTAATGTGGTATGATTTTAGAAACTTAAGGATATTTACAATTGGATTATGGGAATCGCAGTTATCCCCGCTTTTTTTTATTTTTCTTATTTTTGGGGCATACTATTTCAATAAGAAAACAAATATTCAATTTAAAAGGATATTATTTATTTGGATACTTATACCGAATCTTATACTAATATTTCTACCGACACATAAATACCCACGCTATTTTATATATCAACTGCCGGCATTCGCAGTCGTAAGTGCTTTTGGGGTGCGGCAAATAATTGATAAAAGAGCAGGTAAGATTGTATTGTTCATTGCTATCATTTTAGGGGTGAGCCAATTTTTTCAGTGCGTATACGGTATAGGTCCGGATATAAATAAGTTTAATCCAAAATGGTTTAGATACAATGACGCGTATTTTATTAGATTAGAGAACATAAAATTCTATGATGGATTGTATGGTAAGGTATATAATGTGCTAACAAGCAGGGTTGGGAATGAAGGATTTAATGAAGAAAATAAATTAAAAGTTCTAATCATAAATTCAATTTCAAATACGTTTGCAGAGAATATTAAAACATATTTTTGGTGCAGAAATACAAAAAATGTTGATATTCGGTTTCTCGTTTTTTGGCGTGGTGGGATGAGTTGTTTGTATGATATTAAGGATGAAATTGGGAAAAGTGATTATGTTTTGTATATGACAAATAACAGCATGGAGTTAAAAAATAAAGATTTCTTTGGTTTGTTGCGAAAGTACCTTACAAGTATAGAACGTGATTTATATCGGTATGGGGATGATGAGGTGTTTTGGAAAAAATATAAATATTTATGGGGTAGTATAATTGATAAAATTGGAGTTAACGAATTAATATTTGACAAAAATGATGTTGAAGTTTATCTATATAGATTAAAAAGAGCAAATTATAAGTATGAAAAATAATAAAACTCAAACCAAGCATACATACATTTAGGATTATCGTTTTTTATGCACGATTCTTCGGCATGTTTAATACAAGGATGGAAAGATCCATAGGTTTCGCGGAAGAAGAACGGGTCAATCGCGAAAAGCATACTAAGAAATTCGCGGAACTCGCCATAATATATTGTTTAAATGAAGCAGGTATTGATATAGAACAGTAATGATTGTAATCCGCCAACAAGTGGAGCTTGGGCAGACGCGTTAAAAACGCAGACACGTGAAGCCCGGTTTAGCTCTGGTCCGGTCATAGGGATAAATGACAAATTTGCTTGAAATGTCTTTAATAATTTGATATAAAGGAGGAATGAAAATGCAGATCAATATTACAGCAAGACACCTGGCGTTAACGCCGGCGATTTCAGAGTACGTAAGGAAAAAAGTCGAAAGATGCGAACGCTACTTTGACCACCTGGTCTGGGCGCAGGTTATTCTCTATGTCGAAAAGTACCGGCAGGTATCGGAGATAGTGATACACGCCAGTAAATCCACGTTCAGGGCCAAAGAGGAATCGATCGACCTCTACGCCGCGATAGACCTTTCGGTGGATAAGATAGAAAAACAGCTCAAGAAATACAAGGAAAAAGAAAAGATACACCGTAAAAGCAAGAGCCGGTCTTCCGCGGACAAGCCGGACAAGATGGGCGCGAGGTTCCTTTCGCTTGTAGAGAACGCGGGCGGGAAAGGTAACGTCATCAGCGAAGTGAAACGCTTCGACATCAAGCCGACTTCCGTTCTCGAAGCCATATCCGAGATGGACGTAATGGGCTATAAATTCTACATGTTCCTCAACGCCGAAACTTCATTGATCAACGTCGTTTACAAGCGGGAAAACGGTTCCTACGGCTTGCTTGAGCCGGATATGTGACCTTTCTGCCGTATCGCACGCAGGACGTGAGAAAACCGGGTTCTCTAAAGCACGCAGAGTTAAGAAATAATACGGAGGAAAAAAGCGGATGAAGATTATGGATTTTCTGTGTCCCGATGCAATTACCATCGATCTCAAGGCCCAGGACAAGAAAGCGGCTATTACCGAACTTGTCGAGATGCTTGCGAAAGCGAAAAAGATTAAAAAAATCGATAACGTAATAGAGACCGTGCTGGAGCGCGAAAAACTCGGCTCAACGGGTATAGGGCAGGGCGTGGCCATACCGCACGGCAAAACCGATGTCCTGGCCGAGCAGGTCGGTGCTCTCGGCATATCACAGAAAGGCGTCGAATTCAACTCTCTCGACGGAGAGCCCGTTCATTTAATATTCTTCCTGGTGGGGCCTATAGAAGTCGCCGGCCAGCACCTCAAGGCGCTGTCCCGCATATCGAGACTTTTCAAGGATAAATTCTTCCGCCAGTCCCTGATGGGCGCGAAATCAGTCGACGAAGTCATAAAGATCATCCAGCGCGAGGATGCTTATTGATGGCCGTCATTACCGTAGGGACTTTTCTTCAGGAAAAAAATGAAGAATTAAAACTCGAACTTCTAGCCGGGGTAGAGGGGCTTCAGCGCCCCGTAAAAGTTTCTGAAGTGAACCGCCCTGGCCTGGCTTTCACGGGGTATTTTGAGAACTTCCCCAGTGAGCGCATACAGATAATCGGCACCGGGGATTATACTTACCTCAATTCACTGCCCCAGGAAAAACAAACGGAAGTTTTGGAAAAGATGTTATCCCTGCCTGATATCCCCTGCTTCATACTCGCGCGCGGGCTCGTGCCTACCGCCGCGATGCAGAAAGCCCACCAGAAATTCCGGGTCCCTTTACTGGGAACCACGCTAACTACCTCTCAACTTATCGGCGAACTTATATTCTATCTCGAAGATAAGATGTCGCCTTCGACCAACATTCACGGAGTCCTGGTCAGCGTTTACGGCCTCGGGGTGCTGATCGTAGGCAACGCCGGGATTGGCAAATCTGAATGCGCTCTCGAACTCGTAAAAAGAGGCCACATGCTCGTGGCCGATGATATCGTCGAGATAAGCCAGCGTTCCGGCGGCATTCTGGTAGGCAAGGGTGAGGAGATAATACGTCATCATATAGAAGTGCGCGGCCTCGGGATCATAGACGTGAGGAGCCTTTTCGGGATCGGGTTTATACTTGACGAAGCGAAGATCGAACTCGTTATACAGCTCGTGGCGTGGGACCCAAGCCAGGAATACGAAAGAGTCGGGCTCGAAGAACATTTCACTTCCATACTCGATATCAGAGTCCCGGAAATAACTCTCCCCGTAGGCCCGGGCAGGAACCTCGCGGTGCTAGTTGAGATCGCGAGCCTCAACCAGAGGCTCAAGAACAAGGGCCACTACACCGCGCAGGAATTGAACCAGCGTTTGATACAGCTTATGTCCCAGAGGTAATGGGAAATGCTGTCCCGGCTGTGGCCTGTCAACAAAGATACCTTTTTGCAGGCATCCCGTCATCAGGCCAGGTTAATAAAATTCAGAAATAATTTAACAATACCGGGGATCAATAATACGGTTTTACGGACAAATGCGATGATCAATAAACTATTCATAGTAACGGGGCTCTCAGGCGCCGGAAAGAGCCAGGCATTGAAGATCCTCGAGGATATGGGCTTTTTCTGCGTAGACAACCTCCCGGTAAGCCTGCTCCCGAAATTCGCCGACCTGTGCGTGGAATCGGGCGAGAAATTCAAGAACGCCGCTCTCGGCATTGATATAAGGGCGGGGGAATCACTTACCATGCTCGACCCGGTGCTCAACCAGATAAAAAAGAAAAAGATAAATTACAAGATAATATTCTTTACGGCTAACGACTCGACCCTTCTCGCGCGTTTTTCCGAGACCAGGCGACGGCACCCTCTAGGCAAGCGCGTGATAAACGGCATCAGGAAGGAGAGGAAACAGATGGAAAAGATCCTCTCTCTAGCCGACCAGGAGATAGACACTTCTAACCTGACTATCGGTGAGCTAAAGGAAATACTCGCACGCGAGCTCGAAGTGTCGACCAACAGGAAGATATCGGTATCCCTTTTGTCTTTCGGGTATAAATACGGCCTTCCAGTGGACGCGGACATAGTGGTGGACGTCAGGTTCCTCCCGAACCCCAATTACGTCCCGTCGATGCGCGAAAAAACAGGCCGCGACGCCAACGTAAGGCGCTACGTCCAGAAACAGAAATTATACCGCGCGTTCTTAAAGAAGTTCATCGACATGCTTGATTTTTTGCTTCCGAATTATATCAAAGAAGGGAAAAGCTACCTGACGCTCGCGGTCGGCTGCACCGGCGGTAGGCACCGCTCGGTAGTCGCGGCGGAAGCCGTGGCCGCTTACCTGAAGAAGAATAAGTATTCCGTGCAGATATACCACAGGGATATTATGCACGGGCCTCAAAAATGAAGAACATCAACTATGGCCCAAGGATAGTAGCATTCGGAGGCGGTACCGGTCTTTCGACCCTGCTCCGGGGCATAAAAAAATACACCTCCAACGTTACCGCCGTAGTCACGGTAACCGACGACGGAGGGAGTTCGGGGGCTCTTCGGAGGGAACTGGGAGTCCTGCCCCCGGGTGACATACGCAATTGCCTGGTTGCTCTGAGCGAAAAAGAGAACCTCATGGCGAGGCTCTTCCAGTACCGTTTCCCGCTCGTGGGTTCGCTCTCGGGGCATTCTTTCGGGAACATTTTCCTGACCGCGATGTCGGCCATCTCGGGAGGCTTTGACAAGGGCATCGAACGGGCAGGGGAAGTCCTCGCGATACGCGGCAACGTCCTCCCTTCGACCCTGCGCTCGGTAGCTCTCAGGGCTGAACTTGAAAGCGGCAGGATCATAAAAGGCGAGAGCAACATAGCCAAAAGCAGAGAGAGGATCAAGCGCCTGTCAATCTACCCCAGTCCTCCGCCGGCGGGCCCGAGCGTGATAGAGGCCATAAACAGCGCTGACGCCGTGATCTTCGGGCCCGGTTCGCTCTATACGTCCATAATAGCTAACCTGCTCGTCAAGGGCGTGATAAAAGCGATCAACAGGACGAACGTCCCGAAAATATATATCTCGAATATAATGACCCAGCCCGGGGAGACGACCGGGTACACGCTAAAAGACCACATAGAAGCGATCCAGGACCACGCCGGCAAGGGAATGATAGACTACTCTGTTGTCAACAACGGGAAGATCCCGGGGGGGCTTTTAAAGAGATACGCGCGAAAAAGATCGTTCCCCGTTGTGATAGACCTGGCGAGCACAAGGGAACTAAAGATCATTAAAGCGGACGTCGTTTCAAGACAGGAATACGCCCGCCATGATTCCCAGAAGCTGGCGGCTTTGATCATTAAATTAATATGCAAGACCGGCGGAAAATATGATTAAGATACTAATTATCACTCACGGCGACCTGGGCAGGGAAATGCTGCGCACCGCCGAAATGATAATCGGGAAACAGGAAGAAGTTGAAACGCTGACGCTGACCTCTCAGGACAGCCTCGCCACGATGCACGCCCGGGTAGGCGAGATACTCAAGAACATCAATAACGCCGAAGGGGTATTGATCCTGACCGATATGCTGGGGGGGACTCCCTGCAATGCCTGCCTTCCCTTCAGCACGGATTACAACATAGAGATCGTCAGCGGGCTGAACCTCTATATGCTTTTGTCTTCGTTCATAAACCGCGCGCACCTGGACCTCAAGGGGCTGGCGGTCAAGGTCATAAGCGACGGGCAGCGCAATATAGCCAACGCGAAAGAAATATTCTTGAAAAAACTGAAATAGATCGGCGAGACAGGGGTATGCAGATCATGGAAATTGTTTTAACCAGGATAGACGACAGGCTCATTCACGGACAAGTTGTCGAGGGGTGGCTCAAATCGATAGGCGTCAGCCACATCGTTGTCATCTCCGATGAAGTGGCCGCCGACAAGATGCAGCAGATACTGCTGAGCATGGCCGTACCCCGTAACGTCAAGGTATCGAATTATTCGGTCAAGGAAGGGGCCCAGAAACTGTTGGAGCTGCAATCCGCAAAAGACCGCGTCATGCTCTTGCTCTCGCGCCCGGCCGACGTGCTGCGCCTGATCGACTACGGCGTAAAGCTCACCTCGGTCAACGTGGGCGGCATGCACTATTCTCAGGGTAAACGCCAGGTGCTGCGCAACGTTTCCGTTGATGAGAACGACGTGAAAGCCCTCCGGGAGATCAGCTCGCGCGGCATCGCGCTCGAGGGCAGGGTGCTCCCCCCGGATGATATGGTGAACGTTATGGAAGTGATAGACGGAGAGCTAAAAAAAGAAACAGCGGAAGGTAAATAATATGAGAAAGGTCAATTTTATCCTGGGGATCCACAACCACCAGCCCGTAGGTAATTTTCAGGAAGTTTTTGAAATGGCTTACAGGAAGGCTTACGGCCCTTTCATGGAAGTGATGAAATGCCACCCGAGCATCAAATGGTCGCTGCATTCGAGCGGGATACTCTGGGATTTTATGATGGATAAGCATCCAGAATACATAGATGATGTCATTAAAATGGTGAGGTCCGGGCAGATAGAGCTGCTGACCGGAGGGTATTACGAGCCGATCATGACCGTCATCCCCGACAGGGATAAGATCGGACAGATCCGCAAGCTCACGGCCTTATTAAAGGAAGTGTTCGGTTTTGAGGCAAAGGGAATGTGGCTGGCGGAGAGGGTCTGGGAGCCGCATCTCGCCCGCATCCTGGCGGAAACAGGCATTTCCTATACCGTCGTGGACGACGCCCATTTCGCCGCTTCGGGCCTTGACGTCGAAAAGCTGAGGGGTTATTATGTCACGGAAGAACAAAATCTCAAGCTCAATATTTTCCCTATAAGCCAGAGGCTGAGGTATTACATTCCCTTCGCTGTAGTTGAGAAGTCCATAGAATATTTCGGCTCCTGCGCCACGGAAGCCGGTAATAACGTTCTCGTTATGGCGGACGACGGGGAAAAATTCGGGCTCTGGCCCGAAACGAACAAACACGTTTACGGCGACCGGTGGCTCGACAATTTCCTGTCGGCGATCGAAAATAACTTGAACTGGATAGAGCCCGTGACGTTTTCCGAGTACACCCGGCGCTATCCGCCCGAGGGAAGGATCTATCTTCCGACGGCTTCCTATTTTGAGATGTCCGAGTGGTCCCTGCCTGCCAATTCTCAGGAAGAGTTCGAAGGCGTCGTCAAGCAGTTCGGTGACAATTCCCTGGTCAAGCGGTTTCTGCGGGGCGGTTTTTGGAGGAACTTCCTTACCAAATACCCGGAATCCAACAGCATGCAGAAAAAGATGGCTTACGTCAGCGCCAAGATCGCGTCTTCGAAGAAACAGCCGTCGGGTTCCGAAGAGACTACCAAGGACCTGCTCTATGCAGGGCAGTGCAACTGCGCTTACTGGCACGGCGTTTTCGGAGGGCTTTACCTGCCGCACTTGAGGACGGCTATCTATCAAAAGCTTATAGAAGCGGAGGCGGCGCTCGGAGCCCACGAGGCGAAATCCGGGGTAGTGCAGATGGATTTCGATTGTGACGGCCGCGACGAAGTGCTCTATGAGAGCAGGACACAGAACCTGTATTTCTCGCCCCACAGCGGCGGCACGCTTTTTGAATGGGATATTATCTCCAAGCGGCTGAACCTGCAAAACGTGCTGACGAGGCGTCAGGAAGCGTATCACAAACGCTTGAGAGAATTCCTTTTAAATCCCCAGAGTTCCGGCGGCGGGGTGCAGACGATACACGACCTCGTGCAGGTAAAGGAAAAAAACCTCGACCAGTACCTCAATTATGACTGGTACAGGCGCGCGTCGCTTATAGACCATTTTATTCACCCGGACACGAAGTTCGATGATTTTGTCCGGTCGAAGTACGGCGAGCAGGGGGATTTCGTCCTGGGCGAATACGAATTTGAGGCCTCGGCCAGAAAACTGCTCTTCAAGCGGGCCGGGGTGGTATGGGATGGTGACAAGCAGGTCAGGATAGAATTGACGAAAGAGGTTATCCCTCTGGCCCCGGGGTTCCGGGTCAAATACAGGGTCACGAACCTGGAGAACAGGGACGTTTCAGTCCTCTTCGCCCCCGAGTTCAATGTATCATTCTCCTGCCACGATGAAAAACAAATTAATATCATAAAGGCGGCCGACTCCTGGGAGCGGAACGATTGTAATTTCGATCTGTCGCTCAGGATGGAGTTTTCAACGAAGGCGGATATCTGGCAGTTCCCTATAGAAACGGTTTCCCTGTCCGAAAGCGGTTTTGAAAAGACCTATCAGGGGACAGTTATCGCCGTCTTGAAAAAACTTGACCTGAAAGCCAACTCTTCCGAAACTTTCGAGATAAAAGCCGAGATAGGGGATTCAAAGGTTAAATAATGACCCAAATCATATGCATCGCCTTCATCGCCGCGTTATTGAGCCTGGATACGACCGCGTTCGGCCAGTTCATGGTCTCGAGGCCCATAGTGAGCGCGACTATCATAGGCTATTTCCTCGGCAACGTAATGACCGGCCTGTGGATGGGGATCACGGTAGAGCTTATCTGGATCGGCTCGATACCGATGGGCGCCGCGATCCCTATCGAAACTACGGCGGTTGCGATCCTGTCCGTGGTTTGGGCCGTAATGGTCAGGCCGTTCGACAGGGCGGGAGTGATACTCGCGCTCGCTCTCAGCATCCCGGCCGGCATGCTGTTCAGGAAATTCGATATACTGGTCCGTTACGTAAATGTAAAGATAATGCACTGGGTTGAAGAGGGCGTGATGGTGGGCAGCGAGAAAAGGATAAGCATAGGGATCTATTCGGGGCTGGGCCTGTTTTTTCTTAAGTCTTTTATTCTATACCTTATAGTCATCTATCCCGGGCAGATAGCGGTCAATTTGCTTTATCATCAACTCAGCCACAAGATACTGGCAGGTTTAAGGCTCGCGTGGGTTCTTCTGCCCGTGCTCGGCATGGGGTTTTTGCTGGTAAATACGAGGGACGGAAAATTCCCTTGCAACAAGATTGAAGAGATCAGGCAAAAAGGACACGGCGATGAAAGAAACTAAGATGCTTCTTTCAGTTCTCTGGAGGTCGTTCTTCATACAGTCGCTCTGGAATTTCGAGAGAATGCAGAATATAGGTTTTGTTTTCTGCCTCCTGCCTTTGCTGCGCAAGATATACCCGGACCCGGCGAAACGGAGAGAAGTGCTTGTCAGGCACATGAATTTTTTTAATACCCACCCCTATATGTCGAATATAATTTTCGGCATGGTGGCATCGCTCGAACAGGATATCGCCGACGGCAAGCCGATGCAGGCCGAGCAGTTGAGCATCCTGAAGAATAACATGGCCGGCCCGCTAGCGGCGATCGGCGATACTTTTTTCTGGGCCACGTGGAGGCCCTTCAGCGTCCTCGTTTCGATCTGCGCGGCCCTTTTCCTCATCAGGTTCGGCAACGGCGCGCACGGCTTTATCGTTCCGCTGTTGTTCGTTTTTGTTTATAACATCGTCCCCCTGCCTTTCAGGTACTGGAGCCTGAAGGTCAGCTACCGCATGCACGAGACCATAGTAGAAATTATAGCGAGCCTCGAGTTCCAGTACGTAGTCGACGTCGTAAAGTTAGTGAGCATCCTTGTGCTGGCGGTCGCTTTTGTGTTTTACGTTTTTACCTACGCTAAAACGTTTTACGATACGCTCGTGTTCGCCGCGGTCTTCATTCTCAGCGTTACGCTCGGCTGCTTCAGGGTTTCTTCGACGCTCCTGTTCTTTGGGGTGATAGCCTTAAGCATAATATTAGTTTATATAAAAGGATAAATTATGACCGACAAAACGTTCGTGATAAAAAATAAGCTCGGGCTTCATGCCCGCCCCGCGGCCATGATGGTGCAGACGGCCGCGAAGTTCAAGTCTAAAATAAAGATAGTCAAGGACGAGCAGGAAGTCGACGGTAAAAGCATAATGGGCCTGATGACGCTCGCTGCCTGCGCCGGTTCAAACCTCAAGATCGTTGCCGACGGGACGGATGAAAAAGAAGCGGTAGACACTATGGGCAAACTTATAGAAAGCGGTTTCGGAGAGGATTGATATTTGAGAAAGTAGGCGGGCGCAGCGAACCTAACTTGATGCGAGGATACTATGACAGATAAATCGACACTGATACTGCACGGAATACCGGCATCGCCCGGCATCGCCATCGGGAAAGTTTTCCTGCTTGAAGACGACGAGTTTTGTCTTATACAGAGAGAGATCTCCAAGGACGAGACAAAAAAGGAAGTGACCCGATTCCGTGAGGCTCTCGCGAAAACACGCGCCGAGATGTTGGCCACGCAGGAAAAGATATACAAAACGCTGGGCAAAGAATACGCGCGGCTGGCCGACGCTTATCTGCTGATACTGGAAGACCCGCTCATCACCAGGGACGTCGTCAAGCGGATCAACGAGGGGGTTAACGCCGAGTACGCGCTTTTCAGGATACTTGATAAAGTCACCCGTTCGTTCGAGATGATAGACGACGAATATTTCAGGGAGCGCAAGCACGACATTCAGGACGTGGGAAAAAAGATATTCGCCCAGCTGCTGGGAAAAGAAAGACGCTCGCTTTCCGAGATATCTTCCGAATCCATTGTCGTCGCTCACAATCTCGCCCCGGCTGATACCATATCGCTCAGGGAGAACCTCGTCAAGGGGTTCGTTACCGATATCGGCGGGCGCACGTCTCATACCGCCATAGTGGCCCAGAGCCTGGAGATACCCGCCGTCGTCGGCCTCAAGAACGTCACGGCGCAGGTCATAGAAGGCAGCTCCATAATCATAGACGGCAACCAGGGTATGGTGATCCTTAACCCGTCCCTGGAGATCCTTGAAAACTACCGCAGGGAGCAGGAGATCCAGCTCTCCCAGGTAAGAGAGCTCGAGAAACTGCGCGACCTACCCGCCCAAACTACCGACGGGCACAGAGTGGTGGTCGCGGCTAACATAGATAATCCGGATGAAAATAAATCCGTTCTGAAACACGGCGCGGAGGGCATAGGCCTCTACAGGACGGAATTCCTGTATTTTAACCGCCAGACCCTGCCCACTGAAGAGGAACACTACAAGAATTATTCGCAGGTCGCCCAGAGGATGCTCCCTTACGAAGTAATAATACGCACGATCGATCTGGGCGGGGATAAACTCTCCGGGATGGGGCTTGAAGGTTTTACCGCGGAGAATAACCCTTTCCTGGGTTTAAGGGCGATACGCCTGTGCCTCAAATACCCGGCTATCTTCAAAACTCAGCTCAGGGGCATTCTGCGGGCTTCAGCCGAAGGCAAGATCAGGATAATGTATCCCATGATTTCCGGTGTAGTTGAACTCAGGGCGGCCAACAAGATACTGGAAGAAACAAAGGAAGAACTCAAGAAAGAAGGCAAGAAATTCGACGAAAACATCGAAGTCGGCTGTATGATAGAAGTTCCCTCGGCCGCCCTTACGGCGGATATCATAGCGAAGGAATGCGATTTCCTTTCGATCGGCACTAACGACCTCATCCAGTACACGCTGGCCGTGGACAGGGTCAACGAGAATGTCGCTTCGCTTTATGAACCGCTGCACCTCTCGATCTTAAGACTTCTTAAAAATATTATAGACTCAGGACACGCGGCCGGCAAATGGGTCGGTATGTGCGGCGAGATGGCCGCGGACCCGAGTTTCACGATGGTCCTCCTGGGCCTGGGGCTTAACGAGTTCAGCGTTTCTCCGGTGCAGATACCCAAGATAAAAAAGATCATAAGGAACATATCCCTGCTCGAAGCTAAAGCCCTGGTCGCGGACATCCTGCTCTCTCCCGACAATGAGACGATAATTAAAAAGATAAAAATGCAGGAACTCAAGGGGCAGGCGAATCAGCAGGCGTAGCGGCAGCGGCGTAACGGCGTTCAGGCGTTGACGTGTTCACGGTGCCGTCATCAGTAACGCAGGGGCATTTGAACACGGGAACCCCCGGGCGTCTTTTTAATTAGATATAAAACCTATGGAAATAAGAAACTTCTGTATAATCGCGCACATCGACCACGGCAAAAGCACTCTCGCCGACCGGCTCCTGGAGTTCACGGGCACTATCTCTCTTAGAGAGATGCGCGCTCAGGTGCTCGACGGGATGGATCTCGAACGCGAACGCGGCATCACTATCAAGGCGAAAGCCATAAGGATGGAATACAAGGACGAATCCGGGAAAGAGTATATCCTGAACCTGATCGACACCCCGGGCCACGTAGATTTCACATACGAGGTTTCGAGGGCTCTCGCCGCCTGCGAGGGAGCGATACTGGTGGTGGACGCGTCGCAGGGCGTGCAGGCCCAGACGCTCGCGAACACTTATCTGGCTAGGCAGGGGAACTTAAAGCTGATACCGGTCATAAACAAGATAGACCTTCCCACGGCCGACATCGATAACGCGTATCTCCAGCTGCGAGAGGGGCTCGAGATAGTCGACGAACCGATCCTCGCCAGCGCCAAGGAAGGCCTCGGCATCAAGGAAATAATCGACGCGGTCATTAAGAACATTCCGGCTCCCGGGGGGGACGTTTCCGATCCCCTGGCGGCGCTCATATTCGATTCTTTTTACGATCCCTACAGGGGGGCTATAATAATCGTTCGCCTCCTCGATGGATATATCAAACCGGGCATGAAAATAACGATGGTCTCGTCCGGCGCCCAGCACGAGGTGCTCGAGACGGGTTTCATGAAAATAAAGATGATACCCAGCGAGAAAGTTTCCGCGGGGGAAGTCGGCTACGTTGTCGCCGGCATCAAGGATATTCACGACATCAAGATCGGAGACACGATCACCGAGACCGCGAGGCCCACGACAAAGCCCCACGCCGGGTACCGCGAGATAAAACCATTCGTTTTTGCCGGGCTCTACACGGTCAACAGTTCCGACTACGATAACCTCAAGACCGCGCTCGAGAAATTAAGGCTTTCGGATTCCTCTCTATTTTACTGGCCCGAAACTTCGATGGCCCTCGGTTTCGGCTTCAGGTGCGGTTTCCTGGGTTCGCTTCACCTTGAGATCGTAAAAGAGCGCCTGGAGAGGGAGTTCAACCTCAACCTGCTCATAACCGCTCCGAACGTCGTTTACAAGATAACCACGCAGAAAGGGACGACGGAGATAGACAACCCCGCGAAATTCCCGCCGTACGGGGACATACTGGAGATCCAGGAACCCTACGTCATAGCTACCATCATAACCCCTTCCGAATTCATGGGGCCGGTGCTCGACCTCTGCCAAAAAAAACGCGGAAAACAGATCGTCCTGCGGTTCCTCGACACCAAAACCATAATCGTAAAATACGAGCTCCCGCTGGGCGAGATAATCGTTTCCTTCTACGATTCCCTTAAATCCGTTTCGAAGGGTTACGCCTCGTTCGACTACGAGCACATAGGGTTCAAGCCCGGCGACCTGGTGAAGCTCGAGATAATGATCAACCAGGAAGTAGTCGACGCTTTCTCGGTAATAGTGCACAGGGACAGGGCGCAGACAGTTGCCCATTACCTGGCCGAGAAACTGAGAACGCTCATCCCGAGGCAGATGTTCGAGATACCGATCCAGGCAAGGATCAACAATAAGATCATAGCCCGGGAGAATATTTCCGCGGTCAGGAAAGATGTGCTCGCGAAATGTTACGGAGGCGATATCTCCAGGAAGAGAAAACTACTGGAGAAACAAAAGGAAGGGAAAAAACGCATGCGGCAGTTCGGCAGGGTAGAGATACCGCCCGAAGCTTTCGTGGCCGTCTTGAAGATCAGCGAATAATTTTGCTATAACTAATAAAAGACAGGAAAGGAATTAAAATGGAAATCAAGCTTCTTATCGCAGGTGCAGCGCTTTTCGTTCTGTCGCTTATCATGAGGTGGATAAAACCCCGTATCCAGAAACCCGGCGCGGCAAAGATCTACAACGAGGTCTTCGAATGGGTGGAAACCGGCTGGTCAGCGGTCATCCTCGCCGCTTTCCTCATGTATTTTTTCGTGCAGGCTTTCAAGATACCTTCCGGCAGCATGCGGATGACGCTGCTTGAGGGCGACCATCTTTTCGTGAATAAATTCATCTACGGCGTGCACATACCTCTGTCCGGCGGCAAAAGGGTAATTCCTTTGCGCCAGGTCCAGCGGGGCGACATAATCGTTTTCAAATGCCCGCCATCCGCTCTGACCCAGAGCGAGCGCATCGAGAACGTAGACAAGGATTTCATAAAACGATGCATCGCGGTCGGCGGGGACACCGTCGAGGTAAAGAACAAGAAAGTCTTCGTCAACGGCATCCAGCTGACGGAACCCTACGTGAACTTCGCGGACGACCAGGCTTACCCCGCTGTCAAGATATTTCCTTCATCGGAGCAGTACCAGAGGACCTGGGAGGACGGCAAGTTCGACAGCATGCCTTCGGCTGTCGTCAGGGATAATTTCGGGCCCGTCATCGTTCCCCCGGGCAATTATTTCGCCATGGGAGACAACCGCGACAGGTCCTTCGATTCGCGCTTCTGGGGTCCTCTCCCTGACAAGTTCCTTAAAGGCAGGGCTCTCCTCCTTTATTGGCCGCTGGACAGGGTCCGGCTGATAAAGTAACGAAACTTCCGAAAAAACATTGAAAGCAGGCGCAGTTTTGCCTGCTTTTTTGTTTTACAATACGTTTAAAAAGTAATATAATGTTCATATTGCGGGCCGCCTGCAAAGGGAGGCCCGGGAGGCGGTAAAATGCACTGGTCTGTCTGGATCACGGGTTCAATAATACTTTTTGTTTTTGAAATGCTCACCCCGGGCGGTTTTTTCTTCGCGTGCCTCGGTATCGGGGCGCTTGTAACCGCCGTCTGCTCGGTTTTCGCGCACGGCGAACTGGTACAGTGGACGATATTCCCGGCGGTCTCCCTTATCTCCATATATTCTATCCGGCCTATCGCCAGGAGATATTTCCAGACTCACGTGAAGAAGTCGAACGTAGACGCTCTCATCGGCCAGAAAGCGCTGGTGACACAGCGGATCGAGCCCCCGTCGCTCGGTATGATCAAGATAGAGGGGGAATTCTGGCGCGCCGAGGCGGACGAAAATATAGAAAAGGACACCCAGGCCGAGATCATTTCAGTCGAGGGAACACGCCTGAAAGTCAAGAAATTACAAAACAAATAGCGGGGAAGATAAAGTCTTTCTTTGACCCCTGACCCTTGCTGCTTGATCCCATTTTGGAGGTTTTTATGCCCACAGGATTGATAGTAGTTCTCGTGTTTTTAGCGGTCATTTACGTCATACGCGCCGTCAGGATAGTACAGCAGGCCGAAAAGGGCCTCGTGGAGACGCTGGGTCAGTACACGAAAACCGTCGACGCCGGGCTCGCGATAATTTTTCCGCCCTTCCAGCGCCTGCGCAAGGTCGACATGAGGGAGCAGGTAATAGACGTCCCGCCCCAGGACGTTATCACCAAGGACAACGTCCTCGTCACCGTAGACGCGGTCATATATTTCCAGATAACCGACCCCGTAAAAGTAGTCTATAACGTCGCGAATTTCGGCATGGCTTCGCTGAAACTCGCGCAGACAAACCTCAGGAACGTCATCGGAGACCTGGAGCTCGACCAGACCCTTACCTCGCGCGAAAAGATTAACCATCAGCTCAGGGAAGTGCTCGACGAGGCCACGGATAAATGGGGAGTAAAGGTCACGAGGGTAGAGATCCAGAAGATCGACCCCCCGCGCGACATCACAGACGCTATGTCGAAGCAGATGAAAGCAGAGCGCGAGAAGCGCGCCAACATTCTCGAGGCCGAGGGCTTCCGCCAGGCGGCTATTCTCAAAGCCGAAGGGGCAAAACTATCCGTGATCCTTGAGGCCGAAGGGAAATCCGAAGCCATAAGAAAGGTTGCCGACGCCGATAAATACCAGATAGAAATAGTCTATAACGCGATACATTCCGGAAAACCGACGAACGACCTCATAGCCATAAAGTACCTTGAGGCGCTTGAAAAGGTCGCCAACGGCCAGGCCACGAAGATATTCCTGCCGCTAGAAACCAGCGGGGTTCTGGGTTCGATAGCCGGGGTCGCCGAGCTTTTTAAAGATAAGGACAGGAAAACAGAGAACAAGGGATAGGAGTAAAGGGGAAACCCGGATATGTACGGCTTATATATACACGTTCCCTTTTGCAGGAAAAAATGCGGCTACTGTGATTTCGTCTCTGTGCCTTACAAGAGCGACCTCGCGGACGGATACACGAGCGCTATAATCTCGGAGATGAAAAGGTACGAAGGCATATCTCTTTCCACGGTTTATATCGGAGGGGGTACTCCGACGGTCCTCTCCTGCGACAATCTTGCCGATATTTTCGGGAACATATACAAAAAGTTCAACTGCAGGCTCTCGGAGATCACCGTTGAAGCTAACCCTGAGTCCCTTACCGAAGACAAGCTCCTGACTCTCAAGACCTTCGGCGTGAACCGCCTGAGCATCGGGGTCCAGTCTTTCTGCCCGGAAGAATTGCTACGCCTGGGAAGGGTCCATTCGGCAAAAGATTTCTGGAGCTGTCTCGAGACCGCCCGGGGGCTCGGTTTTGACAATATCAACATCGATCTTATTTACGGCCTCCCCGGCCAGACTCTCTTGGAATGGCAGAACAACCTCAAGAGCGCGCTCTGCTCCAGAAGCGAGCACGTATCGATCTATCCCCTGACCGTAGAGCCGGACACGGAATTCGGCAGGCAGCGCGTAACCACCGACGAAAATATCCAGGCGGAGATGTATGAGTGGTCTCTTGATTTTCTCGAAAGCGCGGGCTATGAGCACTACGAGATTTCGAACTGGGCGCTCCCGGGTCGCCGCTCGAGCCACAACATGATCTACTGGCAGAACTGCGAATACATCGGCATCGGCGCGGCGGCGGCCTCCTACCTCAACGGGAAGCGCTGGAAGAACCTGAGCGACGTCGAGAGATACATACTCAAGATAAGCTCCGGCGAGAACCCGGTGGAAGAAATGGAGACCATAGACGCCTCGAAAAAACTTTCCGAAGAGATCATCCTCAAACTGCGGTGCCTCCCGGGTTTGTGTCTCACGAGGGAAGTAACTGACAAGTACGGACGGACCATAGAGGACCTTGTAAGTAAGGAACTGCTGGAGATCTGCGGAAGAAATATCAGGCTCACGCGCAGGGGCCTGCTGCTAGCCAATATCGTAATGAAGGAATTCGTTTAATGATAGAAGTATCGGTCGTCATCCCCTGCCTTAATGAAGAAGTAACGATCTCTTCCTGCATTACTAAAGCCCAGGGATCGTTCAAGCGCGCCGGCATCGAGGGGGAGGTCGTCATAGTCGATAACGGTTCGACTGATCGCTCGGCTGAGATCGCCCGCGGCCTCGGTGCCAGAGTGATCAACGAGGCACAGAAAGGCTACGGTAACGCCCTCAGGCGCGGCATCGAAGAGGCCCGTGGAAAATACATAATAATGGGCGACGGTGACGATACCTATGATTTCTCGGAAGTCCATAAATTCGTGGTCGCCCTGCGGGAAGGTTACGAACTCGTTATGGGGTCCCGTTTCAAGGGAAAGATTCTTCCGGGCGCGATGAGCTGGTCTCACAGGTACATAGGTAACCCGATACTCTCCGGCATGCTGCGCTTGTTTTTCGGGGGCAACGTTTCGGATTCTCACTGCGGGCTCCGGGCTTTTTCCAAGGAAGCTTACTTGAAAATGAACCTCCACACTACCGGGATGGAGTTCGCTTCCGAGATGGTCATTCACAGCCTCAAAAAGAAACTTCGCATAACCGAGATCCCCATCGTCTATTCCGCCAGGCTCGGCGAGTCGAAACTCGATTCTTTCCGGGACGCCTGGAGGCATATGCGTTTTATGCTTCTCTACAGCCCCGTTTACCTTTATTTCGTTCCCGCGCTGGCGCTCTTTGTCCCGAGCATCATCCTGCTGGTAAAGTTCCTCTTCGGCCCGGTGTGGATCTTCGGACACCCCTGGGACATTCGCTCCATGGTATTTGCGAGCATCACGGCGCTGCTGGGATGGCAGATAATCAACCTCGGGTATTGCGCCGTCGTCTATGCCGACTCCATAGGCCTCCTTGAAAGCCCGATCGTCAAGAAGTTCGTCAAGTATTTCAGCCTCGAGAGAATGATGTTCGTGGGCCTGGTTATTTTTCTGATAGGACTTTTCTCGATAGGCGGGATCTTCTATATCTGGGCGGAAAAGGGTTTCGGCGAACTCCAGATCTTCGAGATCAACACCATAAAGCTCGCTATCTTTTCGTTGACATTCCTTAATATCGGCATTCAGTTGATATTTACGGCTTTCCTATCCAGCATGTTCCAGATAAAATTCAAAAACTAAATGAACATTACAAGGTCCATCCCAAAGCTTCTCGCCGTTCTCCGCAAGCCCGCGGCCCTGAAGATAAGGCCCGAGAACCTGCAGGTCGATATAACCACGTCCTGCAACCTCAGGTGCAAGATGTGCCCCCGCTACGTGCTCGATGAATCCGAACAGAACAGGTCTGTAAGCCTTGAAGAGTTCAAGAAGATCATCGACGACATCGAGCCCGGTTCGGTCAACCTGGCGGCGACAGGCGAATCGTTCGTTCACCCGGAATTCTTCGAGATGGTGAGGTACGCAAAGAACAAGAACGGTGCCGTGGCTATCACCTCGTCCAACTTCACTTACGTCACTCCCGAGATGATAAAAAAGATAGTCGCTTCAGGCCTCGATATTTTGAAGGTCTCCATAGATTCTCCCGACCCCGCAACTTACAAGGCTATCCGAGGGCAGGACTTCCTGTCCAAAGCGGTCGAGAATATAAAACTGCTCAATACCGCCAAGAAGGCGGCCGGTTCGTCCAAGCCTTCCCTGCGCATAGATTACGTTGTTATGAGAGAGAACCTCAGGCAAATGAAGGCGATGATAGACCTGGCGCGGGAACTGGGGGCCGATGCCGTGCTATTCCGGCTGCTGGACACCTCCCGCGTCGAGGAAACGGTAAAACAGGGCCTGCTCGGCGGGCTCGAGCCGGAAGAGATAGAAAAAGAAATGCGCGGGACGTTGGCTTACGCCCAAAAGACCGGCGTCAAGACGAACCTGCCGGAAATACTGGAGAACACAGATTACATTAATATCTCCTGCGGTAAGGACGCCTCCAGGCCGCTCGAACGCGGGGTCTGCCTTCTTCCCTGGCTGCAGATGTTCATAAGCGTTTCCGGGGACGCCAGCCCCTGCTGCAGCCTCTATCCTTCGGGAAAACTCGAGGAAGGCGGGATTGGGAATATTTTTGCCGGAGGCACGGAGAGCGTTTGGAACGGCGAAAAGATGAAGGCGCTCAGAAAGCTTTTCAAGGCTAAAAAAAACTACGAAGTTTTTCGCGCCTGCCGGAAATGCAACCCGATGGATATGAAAAACCTCTTTAAAGCGGTTAAGATGTTCCCGGGCATAATTAAATCGGGGTTAAGTAGTAAGAATAAATAATGTTTTAACGATCCCGAACGAGGAGCATGATTGAAGATAGCATTCGTGTACGACCCGATCTACCCGTACGTCATAGGCGGCGCTGAAAAAAGATACAGGGAGTTCGCGCGGGAGCTTGCCGCCAGGGGGCATGATGTCAGCCTCGTAGGCATGAAATATTGGCAGGGGGCGGATACGCTTGTAGAGAACGGGGTTAAGCTCGTCGGGGTATGCAGGGCGGTCCCGCTTTACGGTAAGAAGGGCACGAGGTCGGTCTTTGAAGCGGTGTATTTCGGCGTCAACGTTCTACTGCACCTTCTTAAGAATTCATATGACGTAATAGACTGCTGCAGTTTCCCGTATTTTTCGGCACTTGCCTGCAGGGCCGCGATAGCGCTCCGCGGTAAAAAGGCCTGCGGCAAGTTCGTCATCACCTGGCTCGAGGTCTGGGGAGGGGATTACTGGAAAAAATACTCGGGCGCCATTTGGTTTGCCGGTTGTTTCCTGGAAAAATATGTCTCATCGCTCACCGGCAATAATATCGCGATATCCGGATTTACCGCCGAGAGGATGTCCCTGGAACTCGGCGTCAGCAAAGCTGCTATACGGATCATACCCTGCGGCATAGACCTCAAGGAATTGAAATCCGTCAGTTCCCGCGGGAAGATCGACCAGCTTATTTACGTGGGCAGGCTTATCTCGCACAAGAAAGTCGAGACGCTCATCAGCGCGTTCGCCGGGGTCGTTTCGGAGAGCCCGCGGTTCCCGGGTCTGAAACTCAGGATACTGGGGAAAGGGCCTTCGGAGCGTCAATGCCGGGAACTCGCCGCGAGCCTGGGCATCGCCGACAGGATTGTTTTCTCGGGCTTTGTGGACGAAAAAGAGCTCTATGGTGAGATAGCGAGGTCCAGGATATTCGTGCTCCCGTCGGAGAGGGAGGGGCTGGGCATCGTGGTCGTAGAGGCTATGGCGCTGGGCACGCCTGTCGCCGCGCTTGAGACTGAATTCTCGGCCGTCAAGAATATAATCAGCGATGGCGCCGACGGTGTTCTTTTCAGGGACGTCGAGGGGCTGAAAAACTCCATAATCAAGTATCTCGCCGACCCGGCGTTCTATTCTAAGATAGTCAAAGCGGGGTTTGAAACCGCGGCCCGCTATGATACGGCCACGGTGACCGCTCCCGAATTAGAGGAATATTACAAAAATGCAGATGCTGTTTGTTGACCCGGCCACCGATGTCAACGTAAATATCCCTAACCTGGGCCTGGCCTACGCCGCGACCCACTATAAGGCGAAGGTGATAGACCAGCATATCCTGCCATATCCAAGGAACAGGTTCCTGAAGCAAAAAGCCGGCTTGCTCGGCATTTCGGTCAAATCTTTCACGACGCTGGAGGCGAGGAAGATAGAGAGCCTCTATAAGGCGAAGTATCCCGCGGCTAAGATCTCTTCGATAACCGGCTTCGTTGACGTGCAGTGCTGTTACCCCTACGTCCGCTGGCAGGATTCGCTCGATTTTGCGCAACCTTTCTCGGACGCCTATCCCTTCCCGGATTACGAATTGTTCGATTCGTTCAATTACTTGAAAACCAATTGGCAGACGGGCTTCTGGGCTTACCCTATAATGACCTCCCAGGGTTGTCCCTACCAGTGCTCTTTTTGCGCGTCGAGGAACAGGAAATGGCTCTCGCGAAGCGCGTTGAACTGTTTTGAGGAATTACAAAAAGCCAAACAGAATTACGGGATCAAATACTTCGAAGTGCTTGACGACGCTTTCAATATAGACAAAAAGAGGGTTCTCGATTTCTGCGCCCTCATCAAGCCGCTGGGGCTCAAGTGGGCCTGTACTAACGGCATAAGGGCGGACAGGTTCGACGAAGAATTGGCGGTCGCGATGGGCGCGGCGGGTTGTTACCACGTCGGGTTCGGCGCCGAGACCGCCGATGCCGAGATTCTCAGAAAGATCAACAAAGGCGAGAGTTTCGAAGACGTTTCGCGGGCGATAGCTATAGCTCAGCAACATCTCGGCATGGTCAGCGCATTCTTCATTATAGGGCTTCCCGGTTCGACCTATGAGAAAGACAAGGCAACTCTCGATTGGGCCGTTCAAAAAGGCATAAGGGCGCACTTCAGCTACTTCGTGCCTGAAGTCTCGGGGGGCGACGGCGCGGGAGTGTTTTACGGGGCTTCGTCCGGGCCACGATCCGGCGCCTATCCTAAAGAACAGCAGAGAAAACTTTATGCCCTTTCGAGAAAAATGAGGATGGGGTTCTATCTCAAGGAGAACACGGTATTGAAGGTGCTGGCGTTTACTTTGAAGGGCCTGCCAAAATACAATTTCAACAGTGCTCTCACGCATCTCATTAATTTATTCAGAAAGGGGTTTTCATTGCTGGTAAAAAGAGAGATCTCTTGAAGATAGCTCATATCATCAATACTTTCCCGGGATACCATAAGCGCGTAGGCGGCGGTGAACAGGCCGCCTTGAGGCTCATCAGGAAGCTCGCTGTAAACGGCGTGCAAAACGAGATCTACTCTACAAGGTTCGAGCTGGAGCCTGAAGAAAAAGAATTCAGCGTTTCCGCCCTGCCTGTCCTGGAAGATTACGCGGGGCCCTTAACGAGGTTCATCGGGATCTTGAAGTGGTATCTTTTCCAGTTCGACCCTCTGACGTTCTACGCGGCTTACAGGTCTCTCAAAAAGACGAGGCCCGACGCCGTTCACCTGCACAATATGTACGCGCTTACCTTCGCTCCGCTCGCGGCCGCCAAACTGCTTAAGATACCGGTCGTCCTTTCAATATACGATTACTGGTATTTCTGTCCTTTGAGCACGCTGTCGGGCGATCCCGGCGCGGCCTGCAGGAAATTCCACGGGAGCCACTGTACTCCCTGCCTGCCGCCCGTATTCACGCCGGTCCAGAAAGCGCTGTTATTATTCAGGAAAACTGTTTTGGATATGTTCCTTTCACGGGTAGACAGGTTCGTTGCGCTGTCGCGGTCATCTTTTGACATTCTAAAAGCCTACGGCATCAAGGAAGAAAAGATAGAAATAATACCGGTGGACATACCCGAAGAGTTCGGTGCGCAGACAAAGGCTCCGGCAGCCTCAGGTGAGAACATTCTTTTCATCGGCTGGCTCCAGAAAAGAAAGGGCCTTATGGTCCTTCTCGGTGCGATGGAAACGGTCTGGAAACAGTTCCCGAAAGCCAGGCTTAAAATTATCACCCAGGAAGTCAAGTGGGAAGACGGTTATAAAAAAGAGGTGGCCGCACGACTGAAGGGTTTTGAAGGCGGCAGGTATGAATATATTTCGGGGCAGGTGCCGAGAGCGGAGATCAAACAGTCCCTCGAAGAGGCGGCTGTCGTGACCGTCCCGGAGCAGTGGGAGAATATGTCGCCGCTCCTGGTGATCGAAGCCATGTTCATGGGTAAGGCGATAGTCGCTTCGGACATCGGAGGGATACCCGAATTTATCGATGACGGCGTGACCGGCCTGTTATTCAAGTTCGATGACCCTGAGATGCTCGCGGAAAAGATAATCTATCTTTTGAAGGATAAGCCCGGAGCGACGCTTATCGGCGAGAACGCGCGAAGGAAAATAACCGGGTTGTCCCGCGCCTCCGAGCCGCACAAAAAAATGATGGAGGCGTACGGTAAATTAACTCCGCCGGGCCGGCCGTTGCCGATACCGCGCGGGTAACGGCATGAATATCTTTGATGAATGTGCGCGTGCAAGAAACAATATTTAAGGGTTCTATGGTATAATAGTATTTCGTTTGGAACGCTGGATAAGGATCACAAAATGAAGAGCGCGGTGGTGTTGGCCGGCGGCAAGGGGATAAGGCTTCAGGCTTTGGCCGAAGACCTGCCGAAACCCATGATCAGGGTCGGGGGAAAACCCATACTCGAACACGTCATGGCTATGCTTAAGCGGCTCGGTTTCGAAAAAGTCTATGTCGTAGTAGGGTATAAGAAGGAACTCATACAAGAATATTTCGGGAACGGTGAAAAGTCGGGGCTGTCCATCACCTATCTTGAAAACAAGTTCATCGACAGCAAAGTCAAGTGCGGGTTGAGCGATGCCGTCCTTCTTCTCGAAGGCGTGCTGAACGAACCGTTCCTGACCATACTCGGTGACGAGATCTACGTAAATACAAAACACGCGGATATGGTCAGCAGTTTCGAGGCCGGAGGCTGCGAGTGCATGCTGGCCGTGAACGCGGCCGAAGACACCGGATCGATAAAAAAGAATTATTCGGTAAAATTAGATGATAAGCGCAACGTGCTCGACTTGGTGGAAAAACCGGACGCGCCGTTCAATAACCTCATAGGCTGCGGCACGTACATTTTCAAACCTTCGGTATTTGATTACATCAGGAATACAAACGTTTCAGAGAGGTCGGGCAGGAAGGAACTCGCGGACACGATGAAGCTGATGGTCAGGGATGGAAAGACGGTCAAGGCTTTTTCGCTCGAAGGCAAATACCTCAACATCAATTACCCGGAAGATATCGAGGCCGCGGAAAACCTGCTTAAACAGAAATGATAAATAAAATACTGAAGTACTTTTTAAAAAAGAAGAACAGCTCTCTCCTGGCTCTGGGCCAGAAGGTCCTCTCGTTCTCCTCGAGAGCGTTTAACCCCCTCCACCTTAACATCGAGATAACCCGCAGGTGCAACCTGGAATGCTTTTTCTGCCCCAGCAGGTTCACGAAAGACGAGAGAACCGATATGACGATCGGACAGTTCAGGGAAGCGCTCTCCAAACTGCCGCGCCTCAAGGTGTTGACACTCCTCGGGCGGGGAGAAACTCTTATTAACCCCGATATTTTTGCGATGGTCGACTACGCCTTGTCGAAGGGGATAGAGGCGATCGATATCGTGACTAACGGCACGTTGTTCTCGGAAGAAAACATAAAAAAACTCGAAGGGGTCTCGAATTTCACGGTTTCGATAGACAGCCCCGACCCGGAAGAATACCGCAAGCTCAGGGGCTACAGCCTTTCGAAAATAGAAGAGAACCTGCAGCGGCTGGTGAAGCTGGCCGCCTGGAAACCTTACGTGACCGTTCAGATGCTCGTGACATCCGGCAACATGCGTCAAATGAAGGACATGCTCAAGTGGGCAAAAAAGATCGGGGCTTCAAGATGCAGTTTCATATTGATGATAGCCTTTGATGAAAAACTTGATAAGACTAACCCCCAGTTCGATAAAGAGTTCGGAAATCTTGTGCGGGAAGCGGTCTCTTACGCGAAAGAGACCGGCATCGATATCGTTGCGCCGAGCCCCGTGCCGGCTAAAAAGAACTGCTTTGAGCCCTGGCGGAGCGTGAGGGTGGATATAGCAGGCGATATTTATCCCTGTTGTTATATTTTTGAATCGGACCGCGCCTGGACGGAGTTTTACGACGGCGTTTGTCTTACGGTCAACCAGCGGGAGTACGTGATGGGGAATATATTTAAAGATGATTTTGCCGGGATATGGAACGGGCCGGGCTACAGGATGCTGCGTTCGAAAGTAAGGAATAACAACCGCCTGGCGGCGGTAGCGGCCGGGAAATTCTCACAACTCAGAGACAAGCAGGCGGCGGGTAAAAAAATGCGGTTCAGTTACTGTGACAGCTGCCTTTACCGGTGGCAGTGCGCGTGTTAAGGCAATAGAATGAAAAAGAACAGGCAAAAAGAAGATAAGAAGATTCAACAGCCGGCCGCTGGCGGCGCCTCGCCTCGGTTACCACTGTATGCCGTTTTCGTTATGACGGCCGTCTGGGCCTTTTTTGTCCTCGCCAAATATTTCAAGGTTTACCCGGCGATGCCTCAGGTCATAAATTATTACTTCGCTTTAAATTTTGCCTCGAATTTTTCCTTAGCGGATTTCCTTCCCGTTTTCGGCAGGAACCTGTTGAGTTCTTTCGCGGCGTTTTTCATATTCTTTTCAGCGAACGGGCTCGGAAAGCTCATCGCGGGTATGCTGGGCATCGGTGCCGAAGAAGGCGTGGAAAAATTCGTGTTGCACACGGCTCTAGGCATAGCGGGGCTTATGTTCATATTTACGGCCGTAGGCCTGGCGGGTCTGTTCTATAAATTTGCGGTAATAACCCTGCTGGCTCTGTGTTCCGCGGTGAACATCAAAAAAATGACGGCAAAGCCCGAAAATGCCTCGAAGCGCGGCATCGGCGAAGAATTAAGCTCGATTCCCTTATACGCCAAGATCATCATCGCGTTGTCGTTACTGTTCGGGATAGTCGGGAGCTTTACTCCCGAAACGTTTTACGACGCGATATCATACCACATATCGATCCCGCAGTACTGGATAAACAATCACGCTATCAAGGGGCTCTGGTGCTATCATCACTCGTATATTGTCACTTATATCCACGTCATATACGCCGTGGCGTTAATGCTCGGCAACGAAATAAGCGCGAAATTCGTCAACCTGTTGTTCGCGGTGATGAGCATTTCAGCCCTCTATGCTATTTCCAAGAGGTTCTTCTCGGCCCAGGGGGGGGTCTTCTCGATTCTCCTCTTCATCGCCGTGCCCGTCGCTCTCATCGTTTCAACGAGGGTGGGGCTTGAATACCCGCTGGCTTTTATCGAGCTTGTGGCGATATACTCGGTGCTGAGACTCTTGTCTGTGGAAAGCACGTCCAGGGACGTGTTTAGGTGGGCGTGTGTCGCCGGGATCTTCTTCGGGATATCCATCGCGAGCAAGTACACGGGTGGAGGCGCTATTCTAGGCGTGGCGGCCGGGCTTGTTTATTATTTTTTTTCAGGGAAAGAGTTGAAGAGAGCCCCAAAGGTCATATTGATAATCGCGACGGCCATAGCACTGACGGCCTCGCCGTGGATCATAAGGAACGTTGTTGATACGGGACATCCGCTTTTCCCGTTCGTTTTCAACGAGCATTATACCGGTTTGAACAGGCTTGTCAGGGGACAGGCCCAGACGGTCAACGACATGGAACCGTTAAAGCCGGGCATCAAAAGCATACTGACGCTGCCCTGGGACCTGACCATGGGCATAGTCGGACAGGAGGGCTATATCGGGCCTTTATTCCTTCTGCTGCTGCCGCTGCTTTTTTTCTTTAAGAGACTCGATCGAAAAATCAAATTCCTTATCGTATATTTTCTCGTTTACTATCTTTTCTGGGCCGCCGGAAGGCCCTACCTGAGGTACTTCCTGCCGGCGGTAGCCGTGTTTTCAATCCCGCTCGGTTATGTCGCGGGCTTGCTGAGCTCCGGCATGAGAAAAACTATAGTGGCCTCGCTTTTCGTGATATCCCTGCTCAATCTGCTCTTTGCGATGGGAGTCCAGAAGAACATTCAGGACCCCATGGGAGTGGCGCTGGGCTTGCAGTCCAAATATGATTATCTCTCGACCCAAAGGCCCTCATACGTTTCGCCTTATTACAATGTCGCCAGCTGGATAAACGAGAACCTGCCGGCGAAGGCAAAGATAATGATCTTGAGCGACCCCCGCGGGTATTACCTGAAGAGAGATTTCATTTTAAATCCCCAGGGAGATTACTGCCCGATGATCGAATACATTAAAGAAATAAAGTATCCCGAGGGACTTTACGACAGGCTTAAGAAAGAAGGGATAACGCATATACTTATGAACTCGGGTGAGCTAAAACGAACGGCGTCCTACGAGCCTTTTTACTGGAGCGGAGACGAGTTGAAGATCTTCGATGAATTCTGGAAGAAACACGTCAGGCTCTCGCATTTCGATATCGCTGACATCTCTATCCCCACTCAGGGGATATTTTCAATGAAGACGCAGCACGCGGACTGGTGGCTGCGTTATTCGTCCGATTACAGGAACTTCGTGTATGTTTACGAGATATGCGACGAAGTGTCCGCCAAAGAAAAACCCGTCCCGGAAAACCTCCTGCTGCTAAAGGATTATTACCCGGAAAAACGCTGGAACGCCATCAAAGACGCGGCGGAAAAACTGAAAAAAGGATAAATATCATGGTTGAAAAAAAAGGCTGGCTGAAATTCATTCCCGGGGGCATATACACCACGACGAGGCTCTTCGGAGGGGGCTACCTGTTAAAACTCATACTCAAGAGTCTTTACGACTATTTTATCACCTTTTTCTATATACTTTTCAGAAGGGGCCCGAAACAGGCATACAGCTTTTTTTTCACCAAGTTCTTCGTCCCGGCCGGAGAAGGCGCCGGCGCGGGCTTCTATTTCTTTTTTAACTGGCTGGTAAGAAGGTTCCCGGGGCTTGCCCCGTTCCCCAGGTATGTCGAGATAGAAGTCACCACCATCTGCCCGAGAAAATGCATAATGTGCGAGCACACTTACTGGAAAGACCAGGAAGAAAAACACCTCTCGCTGGAAGAATTCAAGCATATAGTGGACAATTTCAAGGGGATACGCTGGCTGCACCTTACGGGTGAAGGCTCGTCCTTCATGAACCCGGAATACGTTAAGATGCTCGAATACGCTAAAAGCAAGAACATCTGCGTATATCTCGTAGACACCTTCGATATGGTCAATGAAGAGATCCTTCAGAAACTCGTGGATCTCCAGCTTGAAGGGATCTACCTTTCGGTGGACGGCGCGACAAAAAAGACCTATGAGGAAATAAGGGTCGGCTGCAGTTTCGAGCGCGTGACGAAGAACATTAACCGGTTCCTCGAGATAAAAAAGGAAAAGAAAAGCCGTCTGCCCGAGGTGAACTTCCGCTACGTGGTCCTTAAGAACAACAAAGACGAACTGCCACAGTTCGTCGATTACGTCAATTCGTTCGACAAGAGCAGTATGGGCAGAGGGGCGAGGCTTGATTTTGCAGCGAACCTCGAATTCGACGCCGTAAAAAACCTGAGCCCCGGGATAATAGCTGACGACGTGCTCAAGAAAACGATGGAAAGCGCGAAAAAAAATGACGTAAACGTTTTCTTCAGCCACCTGGAGGCGGGGAAGAACCCATCCATTCACCAGTGCATAGCCTGGATGGAGCCCTACATTATTATGGGGGGGTTCGTCATGCCCTGCTGCAGTATTTTGATGTCTAACTCAAGAACGAACCTGAGAAAACACGCGTTGGGGAACATCTTCGAGAAAAGCATGAAAGACATATGGAATTCGGAAAGATACGTTAAATTCAGAAAATCGGTTAACGATCCGAACTCCAAGGTCCCCTATCTGTGCACTCTTTGCCGCGCCTACGATTTCTCCGAAAGGCTCGAAAAACACGGTATAGACGAGAGCCTTTAACCCGCCCCGCTGGTCAAAACGCCGCTCATTTTACGTCTGAACTTCGCCTGCTTGACAAGAATTCGAATAGGTGCTATAATATTAGCACTTTAGCCAAGAGAGTGCTAATATTAAATGTCAAACGTGCGGTGGACAAATCAGGATAAGACCGCAACGTATTATTTGGGATTTTGGATTTGTCCCGCGGGACCTAAAGAATATGCGCCAGATAGACCCGAAAATACTAGAAGAACGCAAGAATAAAATACTCCAGGCGGTGATCCATCACTATATTAAGACCGCGAAGCCCGTCGCTTCCAATATATTGAGCGAAGGCCACGATTTTGACCTATCACCTGCGACCATAAGGAACCTTATGTCCGAGCTGGAGGACGAGGGGTACCTCACGCACCCGCATACTTCCGCGGGACGCATACCCACGGACAAGGGTTACAGGCAGTACGTCGATTCTCTAATGGAGCTCCAGAGGCTAGCGATAGATGAAGAGGAAAAAGTCCGAAAGGAATACGACGGCAGGCTGAGGGAGCTTGAAGACCTACTGACGCAGACATCACACGTGCTCTCCGCTCTCTCGAATTACAGCGGGTTTGTGCTTACTCCCAAGGTTGAGAGGAACAAGTTGCAGTATCTTGAGCTCATGAGCATAGCCGATGCCAAGGTGCTCATAGTAATGGTCACCGAAACCGGTATGGTCAGGCACAAGATCATCGACGCGGAGATCCCGAGGGAAAAGCTCGCGGAAATGAGCAGGCTTTTGAACCAGCGCCTGAGGGGTTTGAGCCTGATGGATGCGAAACAGAGGATCGTTCACGAGATAGAAGATATAGAGCGCCAGGAAAAGGATGTTTTTCTACAGTTCAAAAAAATGAGCAGGGAGATGCTCAGTTTCGATGAAGAGGTTTATCTAGACGGCACCACGAACGTCCTGACTCTGCCTGAGTTTCAGGATTACGAACCCATGCGCAATATCCTGAGGCTTTCGGAAGACAAGGGCATCCTGATGAACCTGCTTGAAAAAGATATCAACCGGGACGGCATCCGGGTCGTAATAGGCTCGGAGTCTTCCTGCGAAGAACTCAAGAATCTCAGCGTTGTCAGCACGGTTTACAAGAACGGCACGAGCCCGGTGGGCGTCCTGGGCATAGTGGGGCCGAAAAGAATGGAATACCCGAAAATGATGGCAATAGTTAATGCTGTTTCCAATATGCTCAACAAGATCTTGACGGGCAACAAATAGGAGAACCCGAGTGAACAATGATAAAGAAAACGAGGCCGGCGAAACGATCGACGCCGCCCGGGAAGACAAGATCTCTGAAATGGAAATACTAAAGCAGTCGCTTGAAGAAAAGAAGCAGGCCGCCGAAGACTATTACAACCAGCTTCTCAGGCTCAGGGCCGAATTCGATAATTTCAGGAGGAGGACCGAGAGGGAAAAGCAGAACCACTTGATTTGGGGAAAAGAGGAAGTCCTCCTTAAACAGGTCGGGTTGCTGGACGTTATGGAGCAGGCGTCGGCAAGCATAAATACTTCTAATAACATCGAAAGCATTCAGAAGGGCCTCGAACTGATAAAGCAGGAGTTCATTAAGATGCTTACCAGCGAAGGTATTACGGAGATAGACTGCCTAGGAAAGAAATTCGACCCGGCGATGGCGGAAGCGGTCGAGCAGGAGGAAAGCGACGTAGAGGAAGACACAATAATAGGAGTGCTGCAGAAAGGATACATGCTTAAGGACAGGGTAATAAGGCCGGCGCGTGTCAAAGTGGCGAAAACAAGGGTACAGAAACAGATATCATAAGGAGGTTCGTGTTATGGCAAAAATAATAGGTATTGACTTGGGAACATCAAATTCGGCGGCGGCGGTCATGGAGGGCGGCAAGGCTACCATAGTCCCTTCAGCCGAGGGAACGACGCTGGGAGGAAAAGCTTTTCCTTCGTACGTCGCTTTCACGAAAGACGGGCAGCTTTTGATCGGCGAGCCGGCCCGCAGGCAGGCGGTAACGAATACGGAAGGGACCATAACGGCTTTTAAAAGAAAAATGGGCACCGACCACAAATACAGCATTTACGGCAAGGAATATACGCCCCAGCAGCTCTCGGCGTTCATACTGCAAAAGATCAAGAGGGACGCGGAAGCGTATCTCGGCCAGCCAGTCACCAAGGCAGTCATAACTGTCCCGGCGTATTTTAACGATAACCAGCGCCAGGCAACGAAGGACGCGGGCGCCATCGCGGGTCTGGAGGTCGTAAGGCTCGTGAACGAACCCACGGCGGCCTCCCTCGCTTTCGGTATCGATAAAGCTGGAACGGAACAAAAAATACTGGTTTTCGACCTCGGCGGCGGAACTCTTGACGTGACGATAATGGAGATGGGAAAAGAGGGCACTTTTGAAGTGCTTTCGACTTCCGGAGACACGCAGTTGGGTGGGACCGATATGGATAACGCGCTGCTGGATTATATCGCCGATCAATTCAAGAAGGAAAACGGCATAGACCTGAGGAACGACAAGATGGCTGTTCAGCGCCTCAAGGAAGCGGCCGAGAAAGCCAAGATTGAGCTTTCCAATGTGCTTGAAACCGACTTGAACCTGCCTTTCATCACGGCGGACGCATCCGGGCCCAAGCATCTCACGATGAAATTTTCACGGGCGACGCTCGAGAACATCGTTAGGCCTATCGTTGACAGGTGCAAAGCCTCGGTCGACCAGGCAATCTCCGACGCCAAGGTAGCGGTGGCGGGCATATCTAAAATAATTCTCGTGGGCGGTCCGACAAGAATGCCCATAGTCCAGCAGTTCGTGGAAGGCTACGTGGGCCGCAAGCTTGAACACGGCATTGACCCTATGGAATGCGTTGCCATTGGTGCCAGCATACAGGCGGCGGTGCTGACCGGAGAAGTCAAAGACATACTCCTCCTCGACGTAACGCCTCTTACTCTCGGCGTGGAAACCATGGGGGGAGTGCGTACGGCCATAATAGACAGGAACACTACAGTGCCCGTTAAACGATCTCAGATATTTTCGACCGCTGCCGAAAGTCAGCCGTCAGTAGAGATCCACGTGTTACAGGGCGAGCGGCCGATGGCGAAAGACGACGTTTCCCTGGGAAAATTCTTCCTTGACGGTATTCCTCCGGCTCCCAGAGGTGTTCCCCAGATCGAAGTCACATTTGACATAGACGCTAACGGCATACTGCACGTCCTGGCTAAGGACCTCGGCACGGGAAAAGAACAGTCCATAAGGATAACGGCATCCACGAAGCTTTCCAAGGATGAAGTGGATAAATTCGTCAAGGAAGCGGAAAAATTCGCTGCGGACGACAAGGCGCGCAAAGAAGAAATAGAGGTCAAGAACGAGACGGATACTCTGGTCTACTCCACCGAAAAAAGCCTCAAAGACCACGGCGATAAGATATCTCCCGAGGAAAGGCTCGAGATCGAGCGCGCACTCAATGAAGCCAAAGAGAAGCTCAAGGGAAGCGATACGGCGGGTATAAAAAAAGCGAAAGACGACCTGACGGCGGCCTCGCATAAGCTCGCGGAAGCCATCTATAAAGAAGCGCAGAAAAAAACTCAGGGCGGGGCTCCCCAGGGAGAGCCTCAGCCGGGCCAGCCGCAGGGCGGAGATCAGGCTCAGGGCGCCCAGGGCGAAAAAGTGGTTGACGCGGAAGTCGTAGACGAGAAAAAAGAACAAAAATAGGATAGAGCGGCGGTCTGTTTAAGAGCTCGGGCGGGATATGGTGCCGATGCCGTCGGCCTGTAGCTTTACTCCGGTTACCAAATAAATGAAAAGAGATTATTACGAGATTTTGGGCGTAGGAAAGAACGCGTCGCAGGATGAGATCAAGACTGCTTACAGGAAACTTGCGCTTAAATACCATCCGGACAAGAACCCCGGCGACAAATCAGCGGAAGAAAGGTTCAAGGAAATAAACGAAGCCTACGAGATGGTTTCCGACGTCCAGAAAAGGCAGCAATATGATTCTTTCGGCCACGCCGGTGTCGGTACCGCGCCTCCTCCCCAGGGTGGTGCAGGCGGTGTTTACGGCGATGCGGGAGACTATTCGAACGTGGGCGACATCTTCGGCGACATTTTTGGAGATGTGTTCGGCGGAGCGGGAGGCGGAGCAAGACGGTCGGGGGGGGGCGCATCGCGCAACCGCAAGGGTGCGGATCTCCAGTATGACCTGGAACTCTCTTTCAACGACGCCGCCAAGGGAATAGAGATCCCGCTTGAAATACCCAGACAGGAGCTCTGTGCTGTCTGTCACGGTTCGGGGGCGAAAGCTGGCTCCAGCTCCAAGACCTGTACGCAGTGCAAGGGGTCAGGTCAGGTAAGGTACGCACAGGGTTTTTTCTCCTTCGCGCAGACTTGTCCGAAATGCAAAGGCGAAGGGCAGGTAATCGAAACGCCGTGCCAGTCGTGCAGGGGGCAGGGTCGCGTTAAAGGCACAAACAAAGTCACAGTGCGAATACCTCCCGGAGTAGATGAAGGGACGTCCCTGCGCGTTACCGGTGCCGGGGATATGGGTTCAAAAGGTGGGACGCCGGGCGACCTTTACGTAGTCATTCGCCTTAAAAAGGATGCCCGTTTCACCAGGGTAGACGATGACCTGCACACCGAAGTGGACATAAGTTTTATTAAAGCGGCTTTGGGCGGGGAGTCCGAAGTCGAAACTCTGGAAGGAAAAGTGAAGGTGAAGATACCGCCCGGCACGCAGGTGGGCACGACTTTCCGCATAAGAGAAGCCGGTTTTCCTCATCTCGGAAGGCGCGGCAAGGGAGACCTGCTCGTAAAAACAAATCTTGTCGTACCGAAGAACCTGACGGAAAAACAGAAGGCCACGCTCAGGCTGTATGCCCAGGCGACCGGAGAAAGCGTTGTCGAACCTTCAGGTGTTTTTAAAAAAGTTTTCGGTTAGTTCGGACCTCGGCGGCAGCAGAAGAAAGGATTAAGTTGAAAACCTCAAGGGTTTAGCTTAATCCTTTATTTTTTATGCATAATGCTGTACAATATTACAGTATGCCGCATTTTTATGTCCCGCCAGAGAATATCAGCGGTAAAAATTTCCGTATAACCGGCGAAGATGCCCGCCATATTATTTCGGTGCTCCGTTACGGCGCCGGCGACGGAATTAAATTATTTGACGGCAAGGGCAATACGCTGGCCGGCGTAATAGATTCAATTTCGAAAGACGGGATTTCGGGTACGGTGATCAGTTCCTGCATAGATGAGAAAACCGTCGTTAACCTTCACCTCTACCAGGCTGTGCCGAAAGGGGAAAAGTTCGACTGGCTGGTTGAGAAAGCAGCCGAACTGGGAGTAGCCGCGGTAACCCCCGTGATATCGGAACGCAGCATAATGAGAGAGCTCTCCGATGCGAAAGTGGAACGCTGGCGCAGGCTTTCCAAAGCCGCATCGAAGCAATGCGGACGGGCCGATCTGATGGAAATAAACGATCCGCTGAGCTTTGACGAGTTGCTGAGCCGCCCCCTCTCCGGCTTGAACATAATTCCCTGGGAAGCCGAAAACTCTCGAACTGTCAGAGAGGTTTGCGCCGAGCTCTTATATGCCGCAGCCATCTCTCCCCTGAACGGACTTGCTGATCCAAACTGTCTTTTGAAAAACGAGCCCGTCGGCTCAGTCGCCGCCGTTGGCGGCATTGAAACCCGGACCGCCCGGAAAAATATTAATATCTTTATCGGTCCCGAGGGCGGATTTTCGCTAAAGGAAATTGACCTGGCAAGGTGCCGGGGGCTGCATCCCGTTACTCTCGGGACCAGAATACTGCGTTCGGAAACCGCGGGGCTCATGTCGGTCATTCTTATCCTTAGTATCTTCGGCGAATACGAGAAGTTCAAATAAATCCGTAATTGAGGATGCCATGAAAATTAAACGTTATTTTCTTTCGGGATTTATGCTTGCGGTCGGGATTATCTTTGTCGCATTTTTTATGCTTAAGCGTACCGGGCCGCTGCAAATAGATAATAACAGCGGCAAAGAGCCGGTAAGTACCGCAAAAACGGTTGACACGTTTCCGGAGATATTGCTTGCCGAAAAGACGCTTAACGGCGGAAAAATAAAAGAGGCCAAGGAGATGTTGCTTAAAATATTAAAAACAGCTCCTTACGATAGTTTTGCTTTAAGGGTAATGGGCATGGCCTGTGAAAAAGAAAATAACTTTGAACTTGCGGAACATTATTTTACCATGGCCGCCGCAAAGGCCGATGATCTGAACAGAAGCATGGCCTATTTTGAACTGGGGAGCATGTATTTTCACAGAGGCGACAATAAAAAATCGCTGCAATATCTTGAGTCTGCGCTGAAAATTAACCCCAGGGACTCGAAGATCCTGTCTTTGTATAACGAAGTAAAGGCGCGCGGAGCCCGGTAGAAATTTGATAAAACTATTGTACAGGATATTATTTCTTTTTGCCGGGATCGCGGCCGGGGTGTGCATCACGGAGATATCCCTCCGGCTCCTCTATGGGGATCCGGCAAATAAACTCAAACAAAACTCCGCCGCTTATTCCTTCCTGGAACCCTACAAAAACTATTTTGTTAAATTTAAAAATACTTCCGGGCAATATCTCTACAGGTCGCAGAGAAGCGCTACCGTAGACGAAATGTTCAGCGAAAAAAAACCTGAAAAGACACGAAGGGTGTTTATCGTAGGCGAATCCACGGCATACAATTTTGGATTGTCAAAAAACTTGTTTCTGGGGCGGTTAAATGAGCTGATGCCCGGTCTTACGTTCGAGGTCATTAATTGCGGTACCCGCGGATATGACAGCCAACGTATCCTGCCTATCGTGCGCGAGCTCGTGAACTATTCTCCCGATCTGATCGTTCTGTTTCTGGGAAATAACGAAATGTACGGATCAGTATCTTATGACCCATGGTTGTCCGGCGCTTTCGGCAGAACTATTTATGAAAGAAGCTGGACGGGGCGCATCTTACACGATACTTTCAAGAATAGATTCGTTATTGAAAAAGGAATAGAAGACAATAACGAAGAATTTAAAGAGAATCTTTCCGGTATCATTGAGTGCATCGAAAAGCGAAATATTCCGGCGGCGCTTTGCACGCTCCCCGAAAACTATCGCGACGCTCCTCCCTTCCATATGAGAACTGAACAGGATCCGCCTTATTTCATGAAAGAGTTTTTTATGGGGGTAGCGTCCTTGGATAAGGGGCACGAAAGGGGCGGGGTAACAAATCTCCTCAGGCTGGCGGGCGATCCGGACTTTAGGAAAAATCCCTATTTGTCATACACCCTTGCCAGATCCCTGGAAAAGGCCGGGGACGTCAGCGGTGCGCGGAAATACTATCTTCAGTCTTTGGAGCTTGACGCTGACTGCGGCGGTTACCGCTGTCCCCCCAGCAGGAATGAGATCATCAGGCAAAAGGAGGGGAAAAGCAGGAAGCTCGTGATCGTTGACCTGGACAAAGCCTTTTCAAGGATATCTCCCGCCGGGCTGTCGGGAGATGAGAGCTTTATAGATAATTGTCACTGGTGGCTGTCTTACAACGATCTCGTCGCGTACGAAGTCATAAGAGCTATCCACGACCATAATGATAAGTACGGCGAAAGCATCCTCTCGGCCAATAACAGCTGGAGATCAAAACTAAAAAAGCCAGACATGAAGAAAATATTCAATGAGACTAATAAAGAGATCGGGCAAAACTGCCTGAGTTGGCGCGCTTTCGCGATCGAACGATCGATCCGGCTTAAGGGAAGGCTTATAGACAATTCTATTTATTTATTCAAGAGGGTGTACCGTTACAACCCCGAATTACTGGGCGCTGTTTATTCAATGGAACATAACGAGGGCAGTGAAATATTAAGAGCGTACTGCGCCGGCGATTTAGTGGACAAACTGGATGAAACCTGGTACAGCGCTTTGTGTCACGCCGGAGAAGCATACCGGGAAGCTGGAGATTATACTGACGCCATTAGATTTTTCGACAGATCGATCAAGCTTAAAGAGGATCAGGTTTACGCGTATTTATTCCGGGGCTTGATATATTACCGCCGGGGCGAAAATAATAAAGCGCGCGAGGACTGGGGAAATGTCATAAAAAGAGACGGGAGATTTTATTGGCTCAAGGATATGCTGTGAAAAGATTATTGCAAATAATGTTTGCTTTGGCCGGGGTGCTGTGCGGAGTCGTTGCGGCGGAGATCGTCCTGCGCATAATTCCCGGGTTCGGATTATCTTCCGTTGCAAATAACGGCTGGAACGTGCAGCAAGGCAGGTACAGAACTTCCTCCGTTTATGGTTATGAGCTGGTTCCCGGGAGCGCCGGTGATGTCAACTCATTCGGGATGAGGGATCGGGAATACAGTTTAAAAAAACCTCGCGGGGTTTACAGGATACTCGTTCTTGGAGATTCAATAACCGAATGGGGTAAGTGGAGCGATTACCTCGAGAGCGCGCTCAATGAGGAAGGCAATTACGAAGTATTGAACTGCGCTGTAGCAGGGTGGAACCTCTTCCAATATCACGAATATATAAAGCATAAGGCCTTGCAATACGAGCCGGATATGATACTCATCGGATTCTGCCTTAACGATATTCCCGACGCATTCGACGTTAAATCGCTATACGCGGGCAGTAAAGATACGATGACTACTTCTTTTAACGTAAAAATGAATTCCCCGGGCGCTTCGCTCTACGCGACGCTGCATGTAAACCCATATTTTTTTCAAAGGTCGGCTTTATACAGGTTATATGTCATGAGATATGTTGCTGGCAAGGCGGGGCAGCTTGACGGCAATAACGACCCTCTTACCGCGCTGAAATTGCTTGAAGATATGAAGAAAATGTTCCACGGCCCGGTCTGCGGGGTGGTCTTCCCCTTTATAAAACCTTTAGATGAATATGACAGGCATGGAACGAAAGAGCTGGATATCAGGGCGGAAAAAGGATTTTACACGGAAACTATGGACGTGCTCGGAAAAGCAGGCCTGCCCATTTTGGATTTAACCCCTGTTTTTAACGGCTACGGCAAGGATATATACAGGTTCAGACATGATACGCATGATCAGGTCCATTTTAACGATGACGGCAACCGCATCATCGCTTTCCAGGTACACGCCTGGTTGAACAGATCGTTCCTGAAAAAAAACATAAAATGAAAAACCTGACACCGGCGGCAGCCAATAATCGAATATATGTTCACACTTTCGGCTGCAAAGTAAACCAGTACGAAAGTCAGGTCCTCCTTGAGAACTGCAGGAAAAATGGGTACGAGTTGACCGGCAGCATGAAAGAGGCCGGCACTCTGTTGATAAACAGCTGTACCGTAACGGGAGAGGCCGACAGACAGTGCAGGCAACTGATAAGGAAGGTTCTGCGAGATAACCCGGGCATGAAGATTATTGTTTCGGGATGTTACGCGGTCCGCCTGCCGGAAGAGATTGCCGCCATATCCCCTTCTGTGAAAATACTTGAGAAAGAAAGCCCGTTGCGCGGAGACTTCGGTATCACCCGTTTCGAGGGGCACTCCAGGGCTTTCGTTAAGATCCAGGATGGCTGTGACGCTTATTGCTCATACTGCATAGTCCCTTATGTGAGAAGTAAGATCATCAGCCGCCCCCAACAAAATATTATTTCCGAAATTAACGGCCTCCTGGCAAACGGGTACACGGAAATCGTTTTGACCGGTGTGCGGCTCGGCAAATATGACGGAGGTCTTGAAAACCTTATAAACGGAATATTGAAGGACGGCAGGGAATTCCGCATAAGACTTTCTTCGCTGGAAATCAACGAGGTCACTGAAGGATTATTGCGGCTGATGAAGGATAATCCTCGAAGGATATGCAGGCATCTTCATTTTCCTCTGCAGTCGGGTTCGGACGGAATTTTGGAAAAAATGAAAAGGCCGTACACAGCGGAGGAATTCATCGGGAGAACGGGGGTAATACGAGCGGCCCTGCCTGATGCCGGGGTCACGACGGATATCATCGTGGGTTTTCCGGGCGAAACGGACCGGGATTTCAAGGAAACTTATGCCGTGGCGGAAAAGCTGAAATTCAGCAAATTACACGTTTTTAAATACTCAAAAAGAGAGGGTACCGAGGCTTACTCATTCAAAAACGAAGTTGGCCTTGAAGAAATTAAAGAGCGTTCACGGTCCCTCAGGGATTTGGATATAAAGCTGCAGGCAGCTTTTGTCACCAAATGGCTGGGTACGGTCAGGCCGGCAGTGTTTGAGGGGACAAAGAATACTCTTTTGACGGACAATTATATCAGGTTGGGTACCGATCTTAAATATACTTCATTTTACAATAATATTATTGATGTTGAAATAACCGAACTCGCCGGCAGGCCCTGGGGGGTTGCCAGGGAAATATAATATTTTTGCGTGCCCCTTGTTTTTGGGAGCCAATTCTGATATAATAAATCACAAGATATTAAGCATTCTTACTGGAACGTCCGTTCTTTCGATCGCTCGGGCGTATTTCTATGTTTTTTTTATTTTGGAGTTGTAATGGACTGTCTTTTTTGCAAGATAGCGGAAAAAACTATTCCCGCTCAGATAATTTTTGAGAATGATAAAATATTAGCGTTCAGGGATATATCGCCTAAAGCCCCCGTGCACGTTTTGATCATCCCAAGAAAACACATCCCCGGGATGAACGACATTACCCCAGCGGATGTGGTGCTGCTAGGAGAGATACAGACCGCGGCGAGGGAGATAGCGAGAAGCGAAAATATCAGCGAGAACGGTTACCGCCTCGTGCTGAACTGCGGAAAAGACGCCGGGCAGGCCGTGGCGCACCTCCATTATCATTTGCTTGGAGGACGGAAATTCGGCTGGCCGCCGGGGTAAAACCCGTAAAAAGTTCTCGGCAAAAGTTTTTAGTGCTTAAAAAAGGCTTGATCAATTGAATTAAATATAACAGAAAGGTGGTGTTTTCACCAATGGTAAATGTAAGGGTTCGTGAAGGCGAATCCATCGAAGAAGCTATCAGGCGTTTTAAACGGGAATGCGAACGCAATGGCATTATGCAGGAGATAAAGAAAAGAGAGTATTACAGGGCTCCCAGCGTCGTGCGCAAGGAAAAACTTGCCGAAGCAAAACGTAAAATCCGTCGTAGAATGATGAAGGACAGTAGATGGTCGCGTTAAATATCAGTGCGGAATACCGGGTTTAAGAGGGTAGGAGAAGAAATTTTTGCTCCTGGCTCTTTTTTGTATTTAGAGGACCTATGAAACTTAGAGAGTTGTTCGAGTTCTTTATCGACCAGGGAATCGAAAAAGATCCGCGCGGTAAAAAAGCCGTGCGGGTGCTTCTTAAAGAAGAAAGGCAGAAGTTTGACAAGCTCTCAGAACAAGAGAAACAAGAATTTGACAGGGACAGGCTTGATAATCCTTACCTCGATTCACGTATAATTTACGGCAATGGCGATGAGGAAGTTCACGGCATTCTCGCCGGCATCGATATAGAGACCCCTGAATTACTCCTGGCCTCAAACCTCAGGTCATCGGGAAAGAAAATAGATCTTGTTCTCACGCATCACCCTGAAGGCAAAGCCTATGCAACGTTCTACAATGTAATGAACATGCAGGCGGATATTTTCTCGAAATTCGGGGTGCCGATAAATATAGCGGAGTCGCTAACTGATTCCAGGATGAAAGAGGTTTCAAGAAAAGTCCTTCCGCAGAACCACAACCGCTCTTATGACGCAGCGCGGTTGCTCGGTTTCCCGTTCATGTCGGCCCATACCGTAGCCGATAACCACGTCTCTGGTTACCTCCAGACGCTTTTCGACGAACGCGATCCTAAATACCTCAGCGACGTGTTGAATATCTTAAGGGACATCCCCGAGTACCAGGAAGCGGCGCGTTTCGGTTCCGGACCGGCAATATTTGCCGGCGACAGGGAGAACAGTGCCGGGAAGGTCTTTGTAGACATGACCGGAGGCACTGAGGGGCCGAAAGATATTCTGGAACATCTGGCACAGTCAGGGGTGGGCACCATAGTAGGCATGCACATGAGCGAAGAACACTGCAAGAACGCGGAAAAATATCATATACGCGTTGTCATAGCCGGACATATCTCTTCGGACAATCTCGGGCTTAATTTGCTTTTTGACTCAGCTGAAAAGAAATTCGGTTCTATAGATTTTATAGAGTGCTCGGGGTTTCGCCGTTTCCGCAGGAGAAAATAGCGGCGAAAGGGGAACATCTCCCCGTAATTTGTGTCGTTCATATCACTCTTCGGCGGCAAATCAAAGAACCATGACGATCCCGATTGAAACCATTGACAGGATACGCTTGTCCACGGATATAGCCGAGCTCGTGAGGGAATATGTCCCGGGGCTGAAAAAATCCGGGCGCAACTGGAAAGCTAACTGCCCGTTCCATAATGAAAAAACACCGTCCTTCATGGTAAACGCCGAAAAAGGTATTTTTCACTGTTTCGGGTGCCACGCAGGAGGAGACGCTTTTAAATTCGTGATGCTGATGGATTCAAGCAGCTGGCCTGAAGCGGTGCGCAAGCTCGGGGGCAGGGCCGGCATCGAGATACTGGAAACTCAGAACGATATCATAAGGCGTTCGGAAAAACAGGGCATATACGACGTTCTCGAACAGGCGGCGAGTTTTTATCACCGCACGCTGAAGGATTCGGCGGCGGCCGCGCATGCCAGAAAATACCTCACCAGCCGCGGGGTCAACGCGGAGAGCATTGATAAATTCCGCATCGGTTTCGCTCCGTACGGAAAACTCTTTGAGAAGGCTACCGATAAAGGGTTGTCTAGCGAACAGCTTATCGCCGCCGGCATAATAACTAAGACCGAGCGCGGTAAACTTTTCGAGTATATGTCGGACAGGCTGGTGTTCCCGATTTATGATACTCAGGGCAGGGTTGTCGCGTTCGGCGGCCGCACTCTCAAGGACGACCAGCCCAAATACCTTAACAGTCCTGAAACGGCCGTCTACTCGAAATCACTGCAGCTTTACGGCCTTTATCAGGCGATGCCGTCTCTGCGCAAGAGACCAGACGTGGTGGTTCTTGAAGGTTACATGGACGTGGTGGTTTCACACCAGTTCGGCGTAACTAACACGGTCGCTACATTAGGCACGGCTCTTACTCAGCAGCAGACACATATATTAAAAAGATATTCGGATAAAGTGCTCCTGCTCTTTGATTCCGACAGCGCCGGAGAGAACGCCGCTAAAAGAGCCATTGATACCCTGCTTGAAACAGAGCTGGCTATATCGGTCTCGGCCATGCCCGAGGGAGTTGACCCGGACGAATACCTGCTTAAGAACGGTACGGATAAATTTTTAAGCCTGGTAGAGAACAACAGGACCAGCGCGGAAGAATTCCTGGTTTCACAGGCCGTCAAGATCTATGGCGCCAAAACTCCCGATGCGAAAGTCAGGGCCGTAGCGGACATCATCCCTTATCTGGAAAGGATAAAGAACGCGGTGCTGAGGAGCGAATGGATCAAATACGTTTCCGAACGGCTCGGTATTACGGAAGAAGCCTTCCTCTTCGAGTGGAATAGAAGGAAGAAGGCGCAGAGCCTCAGGCCTGCGAGGCAAGCCGTCGCCAAAGAAATTAAAAACAGCCAAAGACGATCGGCGGAAGAACAGCTTATTCAGCTTATAGCTTCGTATCCCGAACAAGCGGCTTCCGTGAAAACAGATATTTTCAATGACGAGCGCTGCGGGCTTGTATTTAAGGCTCTCGCGGGCGGACAGGCGCCGGGGAAGATCATCGAGAGTTTTACGGAAGACGACGCGAACTGGCTGACCGAACTGCTGCTCGAAGAAAAAATATACGCGAATCCCTCTCACGCGTTAGAGAGTATGATAAACGACATTAAAAAAGTCGAATTGGAACAACAGCGCAAGAAGCTTGAAAGCGAAGTTAACATGATGAATTCCGGACAGATACCCATCGATGAACTCAAGAGACAAAAATATAACGATCTAAACAAACAGTTAAAAGGGTCGGTGAAAACTTAATGGCACGCAACAGCAACGTTTTTAAAGAACTTATCGAAATGGGCAAGGAGCACGGTTACCTTACCTATGACGAGATCAACAAAGGTATACCCAGAACGGTTATCTCCGCCGAAGAAATAGACGAATTTTTCGGCGCCCTTGACGACCTGGGTATTTCTGTCGTGGAACAGGGAAAAGATTTTGCCGGCAAGGTGCACGAACCCGTCGAAGAAGCGCCGGTCAAACAGTCGGGCGAAGACGAGGTGATCAACCCTGTCAGGATGTATTTAAGCGAGATGGCAAAGGTTTCACTGCTGGACAGGGCCACCGAGGTCAACCTAGCGCGCAACATACGTGAGAACGAAAAAAGGCTAAAACATATAGTGCTGGAATCCCCGCTTATTATCAAGGAAATCCGCAACTGGGAAACGCTGATAAGCCAGCAGGAAATGACGCCCAAGGAACTGATGCCGCGAGGAAGGAAGTCGACCGCCCAGTTACGCGGGATGAGGCTCAAGATAAGGAAAACGGTCCATCACATCACGGGACTGGAGAAGAAAATTAAACAGGCTGAAGAAAAGCTGCGTTCGAGAAAACTCAACGAGATCAAGAAAGAAAAATACGTCAAGGAAGTGGCAGACCTGCGGGCCGACATCATAAATCTGATAGTCGGGTTGAACCTCAACCAGGATAAGATAAAAAGGCTGATAAACAAGATCAAGACCACGGCGCAGAAGCTGACGGAGCTCGGTGAGGAAATACAGCGTTACGAACGCCGGCTCAAGATGCCTTACACGAAACTCCTTCATCTTTACAAGATGGTAAAAGGCAGGAAGATATCGGGGCAGGAATTCAAGAAGCAGACCGGCTATACCCCCACCGGGATCGAAGCCCTCGTTGTGAACCTGCAAACTATCATACACAGGCAGACGCACCTGGAGGAAGGGTTCTCGATAACAAAAGAAAAGCTGATCGAGACCAACAAAAAGATCAGGGAACTGGAAGAAGTCATACACCGCGACAAAATGAAGCTCATCGAAGCCAACTTCCGACTGGTCGTTTCGATAGCAAAAAAACACGTGGGTATGAGCAATCTCGAACTCTCCGACCTCATCCAGGAGGGGAACCTCGGGCTCTCTAAAGCGGTAGAAAAATTCGAATGGAAGAGAGGCTTCAAATTCTCGACCTACGCCACGTGGTGGATCAGGCAGTCTATAAACCGCGCCATAGCCGATCAGGCGCGGACGATCCGTATACCCGTTCATATGAAGGAATTGATATCGAAACTGACAAAAGTCAAAAAGAAATACCAGCAGGAACACGGCCGCGAACCGAACATCGAGGAATATTGCAAATTCCTGAGACTTTCATCGGACAGGGTCCGCAGGGTGCTGAAAATGATGCAGGAGCCGGTCTCCCTCGCCACCCCCATCGGCGAAGAAGAAGATTCGCGTCTCGAAGATTTCATAGAAGACCATAATAATCCGAACCCCGTGCAGAAAAGCCAGCAGTACAGGCTGCAGCTTGAAATAGAAAAAGTTCTTGGAACGCTTACCCCCAGGGAAGCCGATATCATCCGGCTCCGCTACGGTATCGGGGTGGGGTACCCGAGAACGCTTGAAGAGGTGGGTAAGATTTTCGGCGTGACCAGGGAAAGGGTGAGGCAGATAGAGGCAAAAGCCGTAAGGAAGCTCCGCCATCCCTCCAGAAGCAAAACGCTCAAGGAATATATGGAATAAGCGGGTGGGCCCGGCCCTGGTCTGGCAGCAGATGAGCATTAAGTCTGAAAATTACAGCTAAATATCAAAAGCCACCGTGGTAATAATTGCGGCGGCTGTTTTATTTTGGGTTGCGCGATCATTATATCGCCAATGATTTGAAAATAAGTGATTAGTTTTGTATAATAGCGAAGCTGGAAGGTAATTCGATCGATCGCAAACGGGCCCGTAGCTCAGTTGGTTAGAGCAGTCGACTCATAATCGACGGGTCGTAGGTTCAAGTCCTACCGGGCCCAATAAGTCAGATATAAGCTTTAAGTTGTAAGTTATAAGTTTTAAGCCGGACAATGCGTAATAGTTTACATACTGGAAAGGATCAGTGAGACGAGGAAGTTTAGCTTCCGAGTCGAACGCGGAAGGAAAACTACGTTTTCCTCCGGGAGCGTTCCGCCGAGTCTGACATTTGGAGGCGGAACAATCCCGAGCGAAGCGAGGGTAAGTCCGCCAGAGGCGGACGCGACATAGGGTAGTTAGCTCAGCGGAAGAGCACTCGCCTCACACGCGAGTGGTCACAGGTTCAAATCCTGTACTACCCATTTGACTGATAGAATATTTTTCGGAACATTGGAGAAACATGGAAATCAAAGAAAAGATCAGCCTCTTGACAGGCTTGCAGGGAAAGGACATAAACCTCGACATTTTGCGGTCCACGGCGCAGGCGATCCCGGTGAAGATAGAGGAAGAGCAGGCTGCCCTGGCGAAAATTAAGCTCGATACGGAAGAAAAGAAGAAAAGCCTGATAAAGTTACAGATGGCGAAAAAAGAAAAAGAACTGGAGCTTGACGGCAAAGAAAGCCAGATAAGAAAACATTCCGCTGAACTCAACGCCATTAAATCAAACGATACTTACAGGGCGCTTCTTGCGGATATCGATAATTGTAAAAAAGAGAAAAATGACCTGGAGAACCAGATCCTGGACATAATGGAAGGTATCGAGAAAGAATCCACGCTTATTAAAGAGAACGAAAAAATATTCAAGGCGAGCGAAGCGGAGTCGGCCGCGAAAATAGCCGTCTTGCAGGAAGAACATAAGAAGATCGAAAGCGAGATAGCTGTTTTTGAGAAAGAACGAACCGATTACGTTGCGCAATTGCCCGGCGATCTGCTGAGCAAGTACGATTTTATCAGGGAAAGCAGGCAGGGGTTCGCCGTAGTCCCTATTGAAGGGGAAAACTGCGGGGGGTGCCAGATCGTACTCCGCCCTCAGATCATAAACGATGTCTGCAAGAATCAGGACATCATTACGTGTGACAGCTGTTCAAGGATACTTTATAAGAAGTTGCCTTGACCTTTTCGGCCGCTCTCCGGGCTGCGTCAGATGGAGAGCTGTTTGTCTTTCAAGACGGAAGCGTTTGTAATATTTGTTGAACAATAATGATCGTCCGAGGTATTCTCGTTTGAAACTTCAAATATTTACTGACGGGGCGGCGAGGGGCAACCCGGGGCCGGCGGGCATAGGCGTAGTAATCTTTGACGAAGATAAAGCTGTCGTTGAAGAATATAAAGAATATATAGGCGACACTACTAACAATACGGCCGAGTACCGCGCGCTGCTGGCTGGTTTGAAGGCGGCCAAGAAATACGTCCCGTGCAGCATAAGTTTTTGCCTGGATTCAGAGCTGGTCGTCCACCAGATGAAAGGGTTGTGGCGCGTCAAAGACGCTAACCTCTCGATGCTGTGCGCAAAGGCAAGGGACCTTGTGAGAGACTTTGAAAAAGTGGAGTTTCGTTACGTTCCCCGGGAACAGAATAAACACGCCGACAAACTGGCAAACCAGGCGCTTGACCAGGCCGGGAAATAATTTGATAGAATTACTTGTTAGCGAAGCTTACTTGTTCTTTTAGATAACCGCAGGATCGCTCCCCGTGTTTTCGGCGGGGGGAGGAAAGTCCGGACTTCAACCCCGGGAAACCGGGGAAACGGTAGTGGGTAATCCCCATCAGCCGTTGCTTCGCAACGGAAGAACCAAATTATAATTTCAAATTCCGAAAATGAATATTTCTATCGGATTTCGGGATTGATGTTTGGGGTTTCCGCTGCGGAGCAGCGGCGAGAGGTGCGAACAGAGACGGCTGCTGGCGAAAGCCCGGAGCCATCCCGCTTAGGCGGGATGAATCCCGGTAGCAATACCGGGGGTGAAACGGCTAAATCCTTACTGGGAAGCAAGGCTGATGCCTAAGTTTTGACTCAAAAACGGAACGAGGGCTTAAATTGCAAGCCGCTTGATCCCGTGAAGCAATTTACGGGGCAGAGAAATGATCCTGGCCCGCCGCGAGGCGCGGTACAGAATTCGGTGTATAGGTTATCTAAAATCTTAAAAGAGCCTGCGATGCATAACGCGGTACCCCTGTTGCGGGTTTCGCGTTAGAGCACCGCAGGTTTTTTTTCATAGAAATCCGGCCTGGAATAAGTGCTCAGACGAGCCGGGAATACCCGCCTTTTTGGCCCTGTTTTCAAGGCAAAATAAGATAACTAAAATTGCGCGGCATTTCACCCCTCATTTCTATCCACACGCGCTTTTGCGGCCGTATTTGCCGCTTGATGAAAAGCTCATGATTTGCAGCAATTAATCAAGCGCGCCCCCCTTGTTAACAATCTGTGAATTATTTTTTTTAAACCCTTGACATCTTTGCGGTAAAAAAGTATACTCTTATTGCGGTGGTGAATTGTGGTGGAAAGTAGTTATATGTCCCTTACCTGTCACGCGCGGCGCCGCAAATATTTAAACCGGGAATTTATTTTCCGGCCGGGAGTTTTCTGAAATGTACATTGGGCAATACATTCACGCTCTAGACATAAAGAACCGCATCTTCCTGCCTGCAAAATTCAGGGAAAAAAACAAAAGTTTTGTTATAACCAGAGGCCTGGAGAGCTGTCTATATCTCTACGATCTGTCCGTCTGGAATAAGGTTCTGCAAAAACTTGAGAATCTTTCTTTGAAGAATAAACTTCAGGAGAGAGCTTTCAAGAGGGCGCTTCTCTCGGGAGCCCACGAGGTGAAACCCGACTTCCAGGGCAGGATACTGATACCGCAGGCATTGATAGGCTACGCGGGCATCGTGACCGACATCATCGTTATAGGCATGGGCAACAGGCTTGAGATCTGGGACCACAACAGATGGAAAAAATACTATAAGCAATTTGCTGACGTTTCGTTCAAAAATCTTGCCGGCAAGCTGGAAATTTAGGAAAGAAAATCCCGCGTCGGTGCGGGCATTGATCTATAATTATGGCCTATCATCTGCCGGTTATGACCAGGGAAGTCGGAGAATATCTGATAAACGACGAGAACGGCGTCTACGTCGATTGCACTCTCGGCGGCGGAGGGCATAGTGAATACCTGCTCGAAAACTTTGCCGGAATAAGTATAGTCGGCATCGACCGGGATGACGAAGCGCTGCAATTCGCTGCCGACAGGCTTTCGCGGTTTGGCGGCAGGGTGAAGCTGGTGAAAAGCAATTTCAGGGATATAGACGGCATTCCCGTTGACGGGAAGAACTCCATTACGGAGGGGGGAGCCGCGGGTTTTCTTATGGACCTCGGTATTTCCTCTCACCAGGTCGACGAACTCTCCAGAGGTTTTAGTTTCAGGTCTCCCACCCTCGATATGCGTATGGACCAAAGCGAAGAGGTTTCCGCGCAAGATATAGTTAACACGTATCCGGAAGAAGAGCTCTCGAGAATATTCTTTGAGTACGGTGAAGAAAGAAGATCGAGGCAGATAGCGAAGACCATAGTTGAAGAGCGTAGGAAAGCAAGGATCACCACCGCCGCCCGGCTCGCCGCGATCGTGGGAAAGGCAAAAAGGACAGGAGGAAGGATCGACCCCGCCACACTTGTATTCCAGGCGCTGCGCATAAAGGTAAACGACGAGCTCGAGAGCCTTGCGGGGGCGCTGCCGAAGATGCCGAGTCTGCTCGCCGACGGCGGCAGGATAGTCGTCTTGAGCTATCACTCCCTTGAAGACAGGCTGGTGAAGCGCTCGTTCAGAGAAATGGAGCAGGCGGGATTCTTGAAGGTGGTTACCAGGAAAGTGGTCTGCGCCACGGAAGAAGAGCAAAAAAGCAACCCCAGGAGCAGGAGCGCAAAGCTGCGCTGCGCGCAAAGGGCTGAACGCATATGAAATATTTCGGTTGGTTGACCGTCGTGGCCTTCGTAGCGGTGTTTTACGTCTGGCAGCAGACCCAGTCAGTGAGGCTCGGCTACCGTGTGGACAACAGCAACAAGGAATGCGAGAAGTGGGAACAGGACAACAAGGCCCTGCGCCTCAAGATCAACAGGCTTCTTTCGATGGAAAGGCTCGACGCCGTCGCGAAAGAAAATAAACTGGTCAATCCCGATGAGAAAAAAATAATATATCTGAAAGGATAGGTAGATCCATACTGATAGTTAATGTGGTCTGGAATTCTTTGATCTATATCAAGGCAGCCGCCAGGCTTTTGAGAAAGCGTTAAAAACGATAACTCAAAATGATAAAAAACGGCAGGACAATCATCGTATTCTTCGCCCTGACTCTGAGCTTCGTCGCGGTGGGAATGAAGCTTTTTTTCCTGCAGGTATGGAGCCACGATGAATTGAACAGGCAGGTAAACAAGCTCATATACCGCGAGAAACCCGAGACGTCCTGCCGGGGGATGATACTCGACAAGAACGGCAAGATACTCGCCATGAGCGTGAAGTCTTACACTATGTTCATCGACCCCAACAGGGTCGAAGACGTTGGAGAGCTCAAGAGCGCGCTGAAAAAAGAAAAGATAGCCTTCCCCGAATACTCCCGCGGCACCGCCTCAAAAAACTCCTATATCCCGGTTAAAGAAAATCTGAGCCTTGAAAAAATGCAGGAGATCAAATCGCTGGAACTTCCCGGCGTGGGTTTTGTCACGGGTTTTCAGAGAAACTATCCCGAGGGCAAGATGGCGTGCCACGCGCTCGGCGTAGTGGGCAAGGACGGCAACGGGCTGGAAGGCGTCGAACTTCTCTACAACGATTACCTGACAGGAAAAAAGATCAAAGCCGCGAAATACAGGGACGGGAGAGGGCGCGAACTCTCGGAAAAATTCATCGATCCGGAGAATATGCGCGGTGCGGACGTCTATCTTACCATCGACCGGAACCTGCAGTTCATAGCTGAACAGGAAATAGAGAAAGCGTGGGCCAGCTCCAAGGCAAAGAAGGCCATGGTTATCATACAGGACCCGAATACTGGGGAGCTCCTGGCCATAGCTTCCAGACCGGCTTTTGACCCGGGTGACTATGCGGCGATGTCCAATTGCCTTAAAAACCCGGCGACGTGCGATATATTCGAACCGGGGTCCACTTTCAAGATGGTCACTTCGGCCGCCGCGCTGGAAGAGAAGGTAGTCAGCACTTCCGAGAACATCTGGTGCGAAGACGGCAAATATACCGTCTATGACCACACTATCAACGACCACGAGAAAAGAGGATTCCTCAACCTCTCGGGGATAATGGAATACTCTTCCAACATCGGCATGGCAAAGATCGGCCAGCGCCTTGGAAAAGAAAGGTTGTTCCGTTACATAAGGCAGTTCGGTTTCGCGAGCCTCACCGGCATAGACCTGCCGGGGGAAGCAAGGGGTATCCTCCGCCCGCCGGAGAAGTGGAGCGGGCTTTCGGTGCCGGTTATTTCGTTCGGCCAGGAAGTAGGCGTTACCGCTATACAGATGGTCAACGCTTATTCCTCTATAATAAACGGCGGGTCGCTACTGGAGCCCAAGATAGTAAAAGAAGTGAAAAATTCCGAGAACGTAAACGTTTTCAGCCCGGGAAAAAGGGTCATAAGAAGGGTTAGCACTCCTGAAACCTCCGACACCATCAGGAAGATGCTTGTCGCGGTAGTAGAGAACGGTACGGGGCAGCTCGCGAAAGTGCCGGGTTATTCCGTGGGCGGGAAAACGGGTACCGCGCAGAAGAGGGACCCGGTAACAGGCAAGTACTCGAGTTCCAGGTACGTGGCATCGTTCTGCGGGGCGATACCGATGTCCAGCCCGAGGCTCACGATCCTGGTTATTCTCGACGAGCCCCAGGGAGATTACTGGGCCGCTTCACTGGCCGCTCCGGTTTTTTCGAGAATCGCCTCAAGATCGGTGCACTACCTCCAGATATCTCCAGACAAACAGCCGATCAACCTGTGCGATATAAGAAAATATTCAAAACAATAAGGAAAACATGAAATTATCCAGAGTGACAGCGGGCATAGAATGCAGCCTGTACGGCTCGGGTGATGTCGAGGTCAAAGGGATCGAGTATGATTCGCGCAAGATCAAGCCGGGCTATATGTTCGTCGCCCTGCCGGGTTACCACAAGGACGGCAGGAGTTTCATCGAGGGCGCCTTGAGGGCCGGGGCTAATTCTATAGTTACCAGCGAACGTATCGAACTTAACAATAAGGCGGTCGTGGTAGTGCAGGACACCCTTGCGGTTCTTCCGGTCCTAAGCGCGAATTATTATGCTCACCCCGATAAAAAATTATACGTCATAGGAGTGACCGGCACTAACGGCAAGACTACGATAACGTATCTTCTCGAATCGATCTTTACCGCGCACAACTTTCCTACGGGTGTTATGGGCACGGTCAACTACAGGTTTGGCAAAAGGTCCATCCCGGCGCCGAATACCACGCCGCAGTCGAGCGACATATTCAAGTTCTTCGCGGAAATGGCGGCGCAACGGGGCAGGGTCGTTGTTATGGAAGTCTCTTCGCATGCCCTGGCGCTCGGGAGAGTCGCGGGCATAGAATTCGACACCGCCATATTTACCAACCTCACCCGCGACCATCTGGACTTTCACAAGACGATGGAGGAATATTTCCTGGCAAAATTAAAACTTTTCACCGGGCTTTCCGGCGGAGAAAAAAACAATCCAAAATTTGCTATAATTAACACCGATGACCCGTGGGGCGAAAAGCTCGCGGGGCTGAGCCTGCCGGCGACTACTATTACTTACGGGTTGGGCGAGAGAGCGGCCGTAACTGCCCGGAACATCAAGAAAACCAGCCGGAGCACCGAGTTCATCCTGGTCACGCCGGCCGGACACCGCAAAGTCCATTTTTCACTTCTTGGGACATATAACGTCTATAACGCGCTTGCCGCCGCAGGGGCGGCCCTGGGCGCCGGGATATCGCTCGAGGGCATAGTGAACGGTCTGGAAAACGCTTCCGCCGTTCCCGGAAGGCTGCAGAAGGTAGATGAGGGCCAGCATTTCACCGTGGTAGTCGACTATGCGCACACCGACGACGCGTTGAAGAACGTGCTCGGCGCTCTCAGGGAACTAAAGCCGCAGCGGCTTATTACGGTTTTCGGTTGCGGCGGGGACAGGGACCGTTTAAAGCGCCCGCTGATGGGCGAGATCGCTTCCTCCTTAAGCGACTTCGTTTTCGTCACTTCCGATAACCCCAGAAGCGAGGACCCGGAATGCATAGCCCTCGACATTGAGGTCGGCATAAGAAGACAGCACAGGAATAATTATCAGGTGATCCTTGACAGGGAACAGGCGATCGCCGCCGCGCTCAATATGGCGCAGAAAGGCGACATAGTGCTTATCGCGGGAAAAGGGCACGAAAACTACCAGATCATCGGTGACCAGCTTTTACACTTCAACGATGAAGAGGTCGCCATAAAATACCTCGCCGCGCTGCAAAGGGCGGAAAGGTAAGAGCGCACCCGGTACATCCGGCGGCTGAACGCCCCGCGGAACTTATGGAAAATTTCTACTTACAGGATATTATTAATTCAACGAAAGGCGAATTCTTGTCGGGCGACCCGCATGCCGTCGTCAAGAATATCTCCATCGACACCCGCACCCTGATGAGGGATGATTATTTCCTCGCGCTCAAGGGGAAGAACTTTGACGGCCACGATTTCATCAAACTGGCCATTGAAAAAAAAGTACGGGGCCTGATCATATCGCTTAAGGTCTTGAACCTCGACAGTTCCATACCCGCTTTTCCTACTTTCCCTTCCATAATAAAGGTCAAAGACACTCTCAAAGCCCTGGGGGATATCTCGGGAGCCTATCGCAGAAAATGGAAGATACCGCTGGTGGCGATCACTGGCTCCAACGGCAAAACCACGACCAAAGAGATGTTGTGCTCCATCATGGGGCTGGCCGGGGCGACGCTTTGCAGCAAGGGGAATTTAAACAACCAGGTCGGCGTCCCTCTGACACTGTTGAATCTCGGTTCAAAATATAATTACGCGGTCATCGAACTCGGCACTTCCTGGCCCGGCGAGATATCGAGGCTTTCGGATATAGCCTCCCCTGATATCGGGATAATAACCAACATAGGGCTGACCCACCTGGAGAACTTCAAGGGTTTGGAAGGCGTCTTTGAAGAAAAAAAAGTGCTCATCGAAAAACTTCCTCCGGGCGGCACCGCGATCATCAACGCCGATGACCCGTACCTTTCGCGTTTAAACCCTGCGGTGGAATGCATAACTTTCGGTTTTTCTGAAAAAGCGATGATCCGCGCCAAGAACATAAGGATGTGGCCCGATCTGCCCAGCTTTGAGACCGACATAGGCGGCGAGCACCTGCACGTGAGGCTCCCGGTTTACGGCAGGTTCAATATTTATAACGCGCTGGCCGCCGCGGCGGCGGCCTCCAGGCTGGGTGTGAAACCGGAGCTGATAGTCAAGGGCATCGAGAATTATTCGCGTCCGAAATGGAGGATGGAGAAACACCAGCTGGTCTCGGGAGCGGTGATCATAAACGATTCCTACAACGCAAACCCAACTTCGATGAGGGAGTCCATCGAGAGCATAGTGCAGTCGTTCCAGGACAAGGAAAAAATAGTCGTTCTCGGAGATATGCTGGAACTCGGCGAGGATTCCGCCGCGGAACACATGAAGCTTGGACAGTTCATCGGAGCGCAGCCGCTCTCCCGCATCATACTCTACGGCGAGCAGATGAAGCACGCTTTCGAAGCGCTTAAGGGCACCGAAGCCGAAGCTAAACATTTTCTGAAAAAAGACGAGATGGCCTTTGAGATAAGGAAACACTTGAACTCGGACAGCGTAGTTTTGTTCAAAGGTTCCAGGGGTATGGAACTGGAAGAAGTAGTCGATTCGATAGTTTCAAAAGAAGAGGCTATGTAATGTTCTATCATCTTTTATACCCGCTGCGAGAAGTTTTCTCGCCGTTCAACCTGTTCCAGTATATTACTTTCCGCGCTGCCGGAGCCATACTGACCAGCCTCATACTCAGCTTCATGCTGGGACCGTCTCTGATCGCATATTTAAAGAACCTCAAGATATCGCAGACCATCCGCACAGACGGCCCTCCGGCTCACCTGGCAAAATCGGGTACTCCCACTATGGGCGGGCTGCTGATCCTGGTCTCGCTGGTCGTTTCAACGCTGCTCTGGGCGAGGCTTGACAACAGGTTCATCCTTCTGATGCTTGGAGGCACTCTCTGGCTCGGTTTTCTGGGGTTCTGGGACGATTACCTCAAGCTCGTGAAAAAAAATCCCCGGGGGCTCGATCCGCTCAAAAAATTTCTCGGCCAGAGCGCGCTCGCCCTGATAGTCGCCGTTTATCTCTGGCTCTACCCTTCGAACGCCGATTATATCTCTAAAATAAACATTCCCTACCTCAAAGACACTTTTATCAACTTAAACATAGGTTATGTGCTTTTCGTTATGCTTATCGTGGTGGGCAGTTCGAACGCGGTAAACCTCACCGATGGGCTCGACGGGCTCGCCATCGGGAACCTCATTATCGCCGGCATGACCTTAAGCCTTTTCGCATACTTTGCCGGAAATATAAAGATAGCCCATTACCTCAGGCTGGTGCCCGTTCCCGGATCAGGAGAGCTCAGCGTGTTTCTGGCGGCTCTGGTAGGGTCGGGGCTAGGTTTCCTCTGGTTCAACTCTTATCCCGCGCAGGTCTTTATGGGAGATACGGGAAGCCTTTTTCTCGGGGGAGCCCTGGGCCTGGTCGCGGTGTTCATCAAGCAGGAAATAATCCTCGTTATCATTGGCGGAGTGTTCGTCGTGGAAGTCCTGTCGGTGATACTGCAGGTGTATTCTTTCCGCCATACGGGGAAAAGGATTTTCAAGATGGCGCCCATCCACCATCACTTTGAACTCAGCAACTGGGCCGAGCCGAAAGTAACCGTCCGGTTCTGGATTATCGGCATAATACTCGCCCTTATCGCCCTTTCCTCGCTCAAACTAAGATGAAAAAGAAAAGCCTGCAGGGAAAAAAGATCGGTGTGATCGGCCTTGCCCGGTCCGGCGCCGCCGCAGCTAATCTGGCCAGAAGGCTCGGCGCGGAAGTGCTGGTCAGCGAAACCCGGAGAAGATCCGAGGTGAACGTAAACCTGAAGCTTCTGGACAAGAGGATCGGGCTGGAGTTCGGAGGCCATTCGGAAAAGCTCCTCGCCTCCGACGTCATAATCAAGAGCCCGGGGGTCCGCGGCGATATCCCCGTAATTATAAAGGCCAAAACAAAGAATATCCCGATCATAGGGGAGATAGAATTCGCGCTTCAATTCATTGACTGCGGCCGCCTCACGGCCATAACCGGCACGAACGGAAAAACGACCACCACGACTCTAGTGGGCAAGATATTCAAGGCCGCAGGGAGAAAGACCGTCGTGGGTGGCAATATCGGCAACCCTCCCGCCGCCGCGGTCCGGCATATAGATAAAACTACAGAGCTGGTGCTCGAAGTTTCGAGCTATCAGCTGGAAGATTCGGAAAAGATCAAACCCCGCATCTCGGCCATCCTTAACATCACCCCGGACCACCTGGAACATCACCGCACGATGAAGAATTACATCCGCGCGAAAAGCCTGATTTTCAAGAACCAGGGCCCCGGTGACGTATGCGTCTTGAATTATGACGATCCCATCGTGAAGGGTCTCGCCGCAAGGTGCCGCGCTAAAACTATATTTTTCAGCCGCAAAAGAAAACTCAGAAGGGGAGTCTATTTTTCCGGAGGCAGGATCATTTCTTCCCGGGGCAATGAGAGGGTTTGTATTGATGTATGCCTGAAGATCCCCGGCCCCCATAACATCGAGAACGCGCTCGCGGCGACCGCCATAGCTCTTGCGGCCAAGGTAAGGCCTTCCGTAATAGAAAATGTGCTGAATGCTTTTCGCGGCGTCGAGCACAGGATAGAATATTGCGGCACGAAACGCGGCGTTAAGTATTTTAACGATTCGAAGGCCACCAACGTCGACTCTACGAGGGTCGCGCTGGAATCCTTTTCGAGCGGAGTCTGGCTGATACTGGGCGGACAGGACAAGGGAGCTCCTTACGCGCCCCTGCGCGGCCTCATTATAAAAAAAGTCAAGGGCATACTGCTCATCGGAGAGGCCTCGGGCAAGATTAAAATAGAACTTTCAGGTTCGGCGAAATTCTATGATTGTAAAACGCTCCCAGCCGCGCTGAAGAGGGCTGCCGGCCTGGCAAGGTCCGGAGATACGGTATTGCTTTCGCCCGCCTGCGCTTCTTTCGATCAGTTCAAAGACTACGAAGACAGGGGCAGGCGGTTCAAGGCCCTGGTGAAGAAGCTCTAATGAAGATAAAGGAGACTCCCGGCTCGCTGGATTACCCGCTTCTCTTTACCACCGCGGTGCTGGTGGTAATGGGAACCATAATGGTTTTTTCTTCAAGCGTCATAATGGCGGATGCGAGGTGGAAAGCTCCTTACCTGTTCGTCACTAAACACGTTATATGGGTGGCTATAGGCGCGGCCTCCATGTTTTTTACCACGAATTTCAACTACAGAAAACTGCAGAAGCTCTCGAGGCCGATCCTGCTGCTCAGCGTAATTCTGCTGGTCGTCGTCCTTGTCATCGGTTCGTCCAAGGGCGGCGCCAGGCGCTGGCTGGCGTGGGGCCCGATAAGCTTCCAGCCTTCTGAATTCGCGAAACTCGCGGCCATAATAGTGATCGCGGATTATCTTGACAGGAAAAAAAGCAGGCTGAGCAAATGGGGAGGCCTGCTGCCCCCGCTGGCCATAATCAGTCTTGTCTGCGGCCTCATCGCGCTTGAGCCGGACCTGGGCACCCCCATTATAATATCGACCGTGGGGCTGAGCCTCATTTTTATTTCCGGTGCCAATCTCAAACACCTTTCCCTGATGATCGCGGCTTTCCTTGGGCTCGTCGTCGCCGAGATATTCCGGAAACCCTACAGACTCCACAGGGTCAAAGACTTCATAGCTTCGTGGGGAGATATAAACTCTGTCTCTTACCAGTTGAATCAGTCCATGCTGGCGCTCGGAGCCGGAGGGGTTTTCGGCAAGGGTCTCGCGCAGAGCCAGATGAAACTTCTTTACCTCCCGGAGCCGCACACCGATTTCATTTTTCCCATAATAGGCGAGGAGCTGGGCTTTGTCGGCACTGTTTTCGTGATCTGCCTTTTTTTGATCTTTACTTGGCGGGGCTGGAGGATCAGCCGGCAGAGCACTGATTACTTCGGCAGCATGGTCGCCCTGGGAGTTACGCTTCTGATCGCTTTCCAGGCCCTGGTGAATATGGCCGTCGCGAGCGGCCTGGTGCCTACCAAGGGGCTTCCCCTGCCGTTCATATCTTTCGGAGGCACAGCTCTCGTCTTCAATATGGCGGGCGCCGGCATACTTTTAAATATCTCAAAAAGGAAAACCATAAATGCCTGATAAAAAAATACTCATTGCGGCCGGCGGTACGGGAGGGCACATTTATCCCGGTATCGCGCTCGCCAAAGAATTCAGGGCAAGGGGGTTCGACCCCGTATTTTTCGTCCGCCGCAACGACATGGGCATAAGTATACTTGATAAAGAAGGCTTTGAGTATTTTGAAATACCCGCCATGGGCTTTCGCCGGAGTCTAAGCCCGGGCCTGTTGAAGTTCCCGTTCGTGACGCTGGGAGGGCTCGCGGCCGCGTTTATTCTCATGAGGAAGATAAAACCCGCGTTCGTGGCCGGCATGGGGGGGTATGTATCTTTCCCGGCGATAATTTGCGCGAAGCTCCTGGGGATCCCTTCCCTTATCCACGAACAAAACGTCCTGCCTGGCCTGACCAACAGGATACTGTCGCATTTCTCGAGCATTGTCGCGGTGAGTTTTGAAGGGTCCAGGGCTTGTTTTCCAGATGAGAAGGTCGTGCTTACGGGGAACCCCGTGAGGCCGGACCTGTTCATGGCTCCCAAAGATGAAACCTACAACAGGCTTGGCCTTTCGGAAGGTAAGTTCACGGTGCTTGTTTTCGGGGGAAGCCAAGGGGCGGCAAAGATCAACCGGACGGTGCTAGATTCTTTCCAGTATCTGGGAGACGTTAAAGACCGCATACAGTTCCTTCACATTGCCGGCGCAAAGGATTACGAACTGGTAAGGAAGGCATATCAAGAGAAGAGCATACCCGGCACAGTCTCGGAGTATGCGCATGCCATCGGAGACGCTTATGCCGTCGCAGACATGATAATATGCCGCTCGGGCGCGACTACCGTAGCCGAACTCAGGATACTCAATAAATATTCGCTCCTCATACCTTTCCCTTTCGCAACGGAGAACCATCAGGAATCGAACGCGAGAGAGCTCGAAAAGGAAGGGCTGGCTAAAGTGATCATTGAAAGGGACCTGACACCCGGGCTCCTTGCCGCCGAGATAATAAAAGCACTACATTCCGTAGGAAAAAATCATTCTTTTAAAATACCCGGGGTCTTCCCTCAAGAGCTGATCGCGGCTTCCGCCGTAAAGCTTATAAATTGAATGCGTATTTTTCGGCCGGGAAAGGTTCGAGCACGTCTTTGCCGATTGACATATTTATTAGGAAATGATAAATATATTTACTACGGTAGCGAGTGAACCGGATTTGAATTATAAAGAGGTTCCGGGCTCGCAAGAACAGAGATCGCGAATTTAGGATCATATCAACAGGGAGGTAACAGTACAATGAGAAACAGGGTAAAGTGCGGGGCATTTTATGTATGTTTCGTTGTTGTTTTATCGAGCGTTATGTATTCCTGCGGGAACAAGAACGGAACCGCTTCAAACGATAAGACCGGAACACCGGGTGCTACGGCGCAAGGCGTAAATAATGGCACAAATAATGATATGAACGGAGATGCGAATAAACCTGGACAAGCCGTCCCTGTGGATTTTGGGAATATTGCTTTGGCGAATAAGGCATTGATGGAAGGAGATTATAAGAAAGCTAATGAACTCATAGACGTGATTCTGAAAGCCATTCCGGAAGATTCTTTCGCCTGCAGAACAAAAGGCGATATATTGGTTAAACAAAAGAATTACAGTGAAGCTAAAATTTATTTTGACAAGGCAATAAACTCGGGTAAAGGCGGCGACAATAGCGGGTGGGGTTACTTAGAGCTAGGTAAGATGTACAGTGAAAGCGGCGATCACGCAAAAGCTGTTGAGGCATTAAAAAAAGCATCCGACATACTGCCTAAAGATGAAATAATAAAAAAACTCTTGGATGCCGAAAAGAAAAAATAACGGCAGTCCGCTTGAAGTTAATTCATTATTGCCCTGTTGTGCGATGCTTTGTCCAGAAACCGGCCTTCGTTTACGGCGATTACTCAAATTATGCCGGATCGTATGGCCCCCACAGGTTATGCCGCTATTTGTCCGCCCAGTGTGTTTCTGTAAAAAAACAATTTAAGTTGTTCTGATTTTATTGATGTCCTGCAACTCACACCTCCCACTTATTTTGATCAATCGAACAACTCTCTAAATTCTCTCCGCTGAACACTACACTTAAATTCATATCGAAGAAAAGTCTCGAAAGGCCTTTCACATGTTAATAGAAATGAGCTAACATAAGTGGGAGAAAAATCAGTTGTTTTGTGAAGTAGATCATTCTGAATACCTATGGAATTTGCCATACTAATAACAAGGACACACATAATAAAAGAGGATACGCTGAGAAAGACAGCTGGTTCTCTAAAGGAGGGGGTTATGAACAACAAGATACTGGTTTTAGGGGCAACCGGCAATATCGGCACTTTTCTGATACAGGATTTGAAGAAAAAGAACGCTGACTTTACCGCTGGAGTGCCTTTTGAAGAATTAGACAAGCTCAAGAGGGTCGGAGTGCACGGGATACCGCTGGATCTAGGCGATCGTTTCTCGCTCGAAAAAGGTTTTAAAGGGTTCAATACGATTTTCCTTCTGCTGCCTATGGTAGAACCTTTGTCGAGCTGGGGGCAAAATGTCATCGAGGCCGCAAAACGCAACGGTATTACTTTCATTGTTCGTTCTTCGCTCATCGATTCATCCCCTGATTCGCCTCACTTTCTCTTTAAGGCGCACGGCGGCGTAGATAAAATGTTGCGTGACAGCGGAATCCCGTATTGCATAGTGCACCCTAATTCATTCATGCAGAACTTCGTCGCCTTTCACGCCGGCTCCATCAACAGTTCGGGTACTTTCTCCTTCCCTTACGGAGATTCGAGAATAAGCTACGTCGACGTGCGGGACATCGCGGCGGTGGACGCGGCGATACTTGCGGACCCGGCATCGCATCAAAACAAGGAATATACCCTGACAGGCCCGAGAGCGCTTTCGAGCGGCGATATAGCGGGTATTCTATCCAATGCCTCCGGCAGGATGATACGCTACGTTCCCGTTGACGAGAACCGTTTCGAGCAGGGCCTTCACAAAGGCGGTATGACGGAATGGGAGATAAAGGCAGTAATGAGCCTGGGCCGCCACATTATGGAAGATAAACAATCTTTGCTGAGTGACGACGTGAAAAAAGTAACGGGCAGCGCTCCCATCTCTTTTGAGGTCTTTGCCAAAGATTACGCGAGGGTCTGGAGAAAAGTGCTTACTTCGGTGTGAGGGACTCTCAGCGCAAAAAAGGAGCGGGCAAATGGAAGACAACAGGGAAATAGTCAAGAAATTGTTGACGGCGGCTTTTGTGGAAAAGAACGTCTGAGCGGCGGACGTGATGCTCACGGACCGCTACATACAGCACGATCCGAACATGCCCACTGGCAGGAAAGGCTTTATGGAAGGCATCCCTGCATTTTATAAAATGTTCCCCGACTTGAAATGGGAGCTGAAAAATATATGGGCGGACGGAGATTATGTTATCGCACATTCTCTCTACAGGTTCGCGAAAAGCGGGAACTCCGTTGTCGATATATTCAGGATGAAAGACGGCAACGCCGATGAACACTGGGACGTCTCGCAGGAGATACCGGATAAAATAGCTCATGGTAACGGGATGTTCTAGCAGTTTGCCCCTTGCCCGTTTTGACGGGTTGAGAATTGACAGTGAAAAGTTCCGGTCTCGGGACGGCTTGACTTATCAAGATCAATAAAATAGAATTATTTTTAAATGAGGTGAGTCATATCTTGACGGGAAGCTGGGGAAAAAGGTTGCTTCTCCTGAACTGACGGGGCGGGGCGTTATGGAAAGCGGCTCTGGTCGCGCGAATATGGAAAACCACAGGCATTGATTTGCTTTTGCTGCCACTTTGGATGAACGCAGAGTGGTATTTTATTTGCCTGAAACCGGCGCCGTCCGCGAAGACTATATTATGAGAAAAAAAATACTGGATATCATCTACAACACACACACCGAGGGGAAAGAGAAGCTGCTTTTCATGAAAGATTTTATTCCCAAACACGAAAGCTCCAATTATTACGAAGATATGAACGACACGGTAAAGTTCTTCTATAAGCACATACCGCTTCACTTCGCTTACGAAGAGGTACTGATAAACGCGCTGTTGAAAAGCGATAAGCTCAATAAAGATGATATATCCTTTGTGAACAGGATATTAGAGGAGCACTGCGAGATAAGAAGTAAGTTTGAAAAAATCAAGGAAATGGCCGAGCGGAACGGAAAAGACCCGAAAAAAGAAATGAAAGAAGATTTTATCTGCCTAGTGCATGAGACCATCTATACGATAATTAAACACGCCGAGCTTGAGGATGAACGCCTCTTCCCGCTCGCGGAGCTGAAAGTCGACGAGGCAATGTTAAGCGAGATTAAACTTGGAATATCAAAGCTAGTCTGCTGAGTTCTCTCCATCCGATACCGCCGAAACCCCCGCCGGCAAACTGCCTTCAGAATATTTCTCCGGCTGACCGCACGGTCCGTAAACAACCCGGCTGCGCCTGCTTGACATATCGACTCATTTTCGCTATTTATTAGTATGCGTTACGGCGCATAACTATGGCCAATTCCAAGCTTCTCCATCCATTCACCAGTTTCAGGGCCAAGATATCGGTCATTATTATCGCGGCGATGCTGTTCGCGGGCGCTATGGATGTTTTCTTTATTTATCCCTACGCCCTGGAAAAACAATTCGAAAGCATTCGGCAGGAACTGATGAGCATAGCCCAGACCGCCGCTCTTTCCATAGACGCCGACAAACTTATGAAGATACCGTTGAACGCGGGCGGAACTTCATCGCAGAGTTTTAAAGACATCTCGGAGCAGCTGTTCAAGATAAAGCAGGCTTCTCCCATCATCCATTATATCTACACCATGACGAAGACCGACAAACCGGGGGAATGGCAGTTCATAGTTGATATCGACGCGAGCCGCAACATACAGGGGCCCCGGACCAGCAACCCCGGAGACCTCTACAACGTGGCGCGTTTTGAAGCGATGCAGAAAGCCTTTGACGGGCCTCAGGCCGACAAAAAGCTGGAATTCGACGAGTGGGGGGCGACGCTTTCCGGCTACGCGCCCATAAGGGACTCCAACGGGAAGGCCGTCGCTATAATCGGCATCGATATGTCAGCGAACGACCTGCACCGCAGCCAGCACGAAACAAAGCGCAGAATGCTGGTTTCTATGCTCGTGGGCATAGCTCTTTTTCTGGCAGTGGGTATGTTCATTTCGGAGCGCATTTCATCTCCGGTAAAAAAGCTGGTCGAAGGCACGCGCGAAGTGGGCCGGGGCAAGCTCGACCACACCATAGAACTTAACGGCCGGGATGAATTATCCGAGCTCGCGGGCTCTTTTAACACAATGACTAAGAACCTGAGGGAAGCGCGGTTGAAACTAACCGAATATTTTTACGGTGTCACCCAATCGCTGGTCCGGGCGCTTGAGGCCAAGGATACCTACATCCGGGGCCATTCCGAGAGAGTCGCGGCATACTCCGAGAAGATAGCCATTGAACTGAAACTTTCCCACGAGGCCGTC
>Ga0265342_10000224_pt1 | contig 64135 bp, 64 predicted proteins | sample 4CB327metaG_FD_203125 | JGI IMG/M metagenome (GOLD analysis project Ga0265342, IMG submission 203125) | Rhizosphere microbial communities from Carex aquatilis grown in University of Washington, Seatle, WA, United States - 4-CB3-27 metaG | ecosystem: Host-associated > Plants > Roots >...
TGTACGGCATGATCAGATGACAATGGGTGACACCGGGTGGCGGCGCATCAAGCAGCTGCTGCCGATCGTCTGTGCGGCGCTGTTCGGCGTGACCGTATCCGTTCTTGCGTGGTTTGCCGTGGCGGCCGCCGACGGACGCTTGGCGCTGCAAGAGTTCGATGCAAGCGCCTCCGACAATTTGCAGACCCTGGAAAACGGGCTGAACGACTATTTGACCAAACTGGTTGCCCTGGACGCGCTATTCTACTCCACCAAGCAAGAGGTGACGCGGGATCAGTTTGACGTCTTCAGCAAAACGCTGCTCAAGGGTCAGACGGCGATCCTTGGCGTCACCTGGATTCCCCGTGTCACGCATGACGGACGCGCCGCGCACGAACTGGCCGCCCAACGCGACGGCATCGTCGGCTATCACATCCGCGACGCCGCGGCGGACGGAGGCCAGGTGATTGCAGCGGACCAGGATGAGTACTTTCCGATTTACTACTCATCCAAGGAGGCTCTCGATTCAACATTGTACGGCTTCAATCTGCGCGACAATAATGGACCTCGGCAGCAGATGCTCGACGCGGCGCGCGATGAGAATCGCATCGTGGCGTCGCGCACGCTGGAGCTTCGTAGCGGCCTCGGCAATCGGCAAGGCTTTCTCGCCGTACTGCCGGTCTATCGCTACGGCCAGCCGTCAGCCACCGAGGAGGACCGCCGCCGGAACCTTAAGGGATACGTTCTTGGCGTCTTTCAAACCGGCATGATGGTCGACACCATCCTCGCCAATGGAACGCCACCTCTGGATGTCTTTCTCTTCGAGCCGGGTGCAGGGGACGGCTTACCCGTTTATGTGCACGTCCCGCGCCTTCGGCCAAAGCCCACGTCACCCGCCTCGTTGGCAGATCTGACCGCCCGCCCGCATTGGACCGGCGATCTCAGTGCAGGCGGGAAGCACTGGACACTCGTGGTGCCGCGACCGGAAGGATCGATTGCGCACAGCTACGATCGCGCCTGGCTCATCCTCGGCGCCGGCCTGTTGGTCACCGGCCTGGTGGTCGCCTATATGCGGAATTCTGTCCGCTACATCCGTCGGCTCGATATTCTGGCGCGAACCGACTCGCTGACGGCCCTTGCCAACAGGCGCGCTTTCGCCGAACAACTCGCCACCGCCTTTGCCGCCAGTCGGCGCAACGGCAATTGCTTCGCCGTGCATTCCATCGATCTCGACGGCTTCAAGAACGTCAACGATACGCTCGGTCACGCAACCGGCGATCTGCTGCTCCAGGCGGCGGTGTCGCGCTTGAAGAGCCTGGTCCGCAAAAGCGATGTCGTCGCGCGGTGTGGCGGCGATGAGTTTTCCGTCCTGCAGGCTGATGCCAATGATCCTGACGCGGCTGCTGCGCTTGCGCGGAAAATTATCACGGCCATGGCGGTTCCGTTCGTGATCGGGGGGAATGAAGTCGTCGTCACCGCGAGCGTCGGGATCGCGCCGTATGCCCCCGACATTCCGACACCCGAAGCGATGATGATTCAGGCCGATCTTGCGCTTTATCGTGCCAAGGAAGATGGGCGAAATTGCTTCCGCTTTCATAACCACGACCTGGATCAGCAGGTCCGCTTGCGGATTGTGCTCGCGGAAGACCTTCGCGCCGGCATCGAGCGCGGCGAACTGGAGCTGTATTATCAGCCGCAGGTGGAGATCAGAACCGGACGAATCCTGGGGCTTGAAGCGCTGGTTCGTTGGAACCATCCGACGCGCGGACTGGTCATGCCGTCGATCTTCATTCCGATCGCGGAAAAGTCAGCCATCATCCTGCAACTGGGAGCCTGGGTCTTGGACGCGGCCTGCGCCCAACTCGCACAGTGGAAAGCCAACGGGATCGCCCCGCAGACCTTGGCGATCAACGTCTCCGGTATCCAGCTCAGAAGGATCGAGGACTTCGAGCGGGATATCGCCGCCAGTCTCGCCAAATGGAAGATTGAACCGGGTGCCATCGAGCTTGAACTGACCGAAACCGTTCTCATGGAAGCCTCGCAAAAGCATAGCGAAGCCCTGCAGCGCCTTCGGTCGATAGGGCTGAACATTGCGATCGACGATTTCGGGACCGGCTATTCCTCGCTGCATTACCTGTCGGTTTATCCGGTCAATCGGTTGAAGATCGCGCAGGAGCTGATATTTCGCGTCCCCGACGATGCGCGGAATGCGACCGTGGTGAGAGCCGCCATTCGCCTGGCCCATGAGCTCGGCATCGAGGTGATTGCGGAGGGCATCGAGACCGACGCGCAGCTGCGGTTCTTGTTGTCCGCAGGATGCAGTCTCGCGCAGGGCTATCATTACGGCCGCCCGGTCAATGCCGACGCGACGACCGCCCTTCTGCTGCACGGAAAGATCGATCCCGCCAACATGCTGGGCGAGACCACGCGCCCAGCGGCGTAGGGGACCAGACCCCGTCACACCAGAAGACAAAATCGCTGTTTCATTCCGACAAAGGTTAATGTCGTCGCGCCCGCAATCCGACAACGGATTCGCGACCGTTCCGGAATAGCAGTTGATATCCTTCAGCTTTTCGCTGACGCCGGCCGCGCCGCAAGTCCTTGTGGGCCCCCCAATCCCATCAAATAGTTAACGGAAACGCCGTATGCGGATACCGTTCTTCTATGCCATAGGTCATGCCTGTGCGGCGCGAGGGCGCTGCGGCCGGGACGGGGATTGATATGCGGGACTTCTTTCGCCAGTGGCGGGACGGCTGGAGCTGGATCGACAACGTGATGGCGTCGTTGAGCGCGGCGGTGTTCGTCAGCAGCTTGGAACTGACCGTGTTGAGGCTTTGGTTCTAGTCACGTGGGTTGTGGGCCTCACGCCACCGCCACCGCCACCGTGCGCGTGATGCGTCTATCAGCCTTCAACGGCGGTCTCTACGCGCTTCCCTCCGGGTTTGCGGCTTCCATGGCTCTCGCTTTGAACTCCGTCAGATCGAATTCGGCCGGTTGGCCTTCGACCAACGTGCAGGCGCAGGCCGCGGCAATGCTCCAATCCGCGACCAAGGTTGCGCCTTTGCTTCCCCGCTTTCCAAGACCGGGAACGATGGAGAGATCCTTGAGCGCGTAGGCGAGCGCCTGCAGCCGGAACGTCATCGCCACCCGATAATCCGTCGACCGCTTTGGGAATAATGTTGCGATCGCGCCCATCGTCGCCTCGAAGGTGCGACCCTGCGACGGCAACCGATCGAGCGCGATCAGCGCGGCTTCCATGTCACGCGGCTTGATCCGCCGGCGATTGATGCGCTCGAGAAACGCGGTGTCTTTGTCATCCATGAATCACCCGATGCCGTCGACGCTGCAACACGCTGGTCGAATCAAGGCGCCCAAAACGAATTCTAGCGGATGCGCGCTGTAAATTTGACAGGGGGCGCATCGCGGGGGAGCAATGAAGCCTGTGGGGCCGATGAGCATAGTAGCCGTAGGGCGGATGAGCGGAGCGTAATCCGCCATTTTGAGCGGCGGGTTACGCCTTCGGCTAACCCGCCCTACCGGCTATAGTGCGCACGAAACGGCGCGAGGCCATACCCCGCGCCCAAAAACCACCATCGAGGAAGCGTTCCATGCCGACGTATCGAGTCCTCCTCTCCATCACCGCGACCCTGGCGTTGACCCTGCTCACCGGCCTGCGGGCTGAGCCGGCGCGCGCGGAATTCCCGAACAAGCCGATCCGAATTATCGTCCCGTTCGCGGCCGGGGGCGGCACCGATTTGATTTCCCGCACGCTCGCCGCCGGGCTGTCGGACGATCTCGGCCAGTCCGTCATTATCGAGAACCGGCCCGGTGCCGGAACCATTCTCGGCATGGATGTCCTCGCCAAGAGCGCGCCCGACGGCTACAGCCTCGTGATGGCGACGTTCGCCCATGCGATCAATCCGAGCATGCAGCCCAGTCTGCCCTACGACACCGACAAGGCATTCGCGCCGGTCAGTCTGGTCGGGCGCTCGTTCAACGTGTTGGTTGTCAATCCGGCGAGCCCCTATCATTCGGTCGCGGACATTGTCGCGGCGGCGAAGGCCAATCCCGGAAAGCTGACCTATGCGTCGCAGGGCGTCGGCACCAGTGCGCATCTCGCCGGCGAACTGTTCAAGAATCTCGCGCACGTGGAGATGACCCACGTGCCCTATCGCGGCGCCAGCCCGGCGCTGGCGGACCTTCTCGGCGGGCGGGTGGACATGATGTTCGCGACCTCGGCCGCGGTCACGAGTTTTGTCGGCAGCAATCAATTGCGCCCGATCGCCATCACCGCGTCGGCGCCGGTGTCGGCGTTCGCCAATACTCCGACCATTGCCGCGAGCGGATTGCCCGGCTATGCGGTCGAGAGCTGGTACGGGCTCTACGCCCCCGCGGGCACCCCGCCGGAGGTCATTGCGCGCCTGAACGCCGCGGTCAAGGTCGCCGTTCGCAACGACCTGTTCCAGAAGCGCTCGGGGGACGAAGGGATGATCATCGACGCCGGATCCCCGGCGAATCTTGAGACCTATGTTCGTGCCGAGATCGAGCGTTGGAAAAAGATCGTGTCGGAAAACAAGATCACCGCTGAATGAGTGCATTGCACGGACAGGACAATCACATGCCGGATAATTTGATCGACGTGCAGACCCGGTCGGCGATCGCCATTGTCGCGCTCAATCGTCCCGACAAGCGCAACGCCATGAGCGATGAGATGCGCTCCGAATTCATCGCTGCGCTCGAACGCATCGCCGCCGACCCGGCGATTCGCGCCGTGGTGCTGACCGGCAACGGCAAGGGATTCTGCGCCGGCGGCGACATCGCCGGCATGGAGCGCAGACTGCACGCGCCGCCCGGCGAGGTCGCCTTCAACGGCTGGAGCCGGCAGCAGCGCGTTCACCACAGTATGTCCCTGCTGCATACGCTGCCCAAGCCGACCATCGCCGCGGTCAACGGCGCCGCCGCCGGTTTGGGCGCCGACCTTGCCCTGGCCTGCGACTTCGTCATCGCCAGCGCCGATGCGAGTTTCACCTGGTCCTATATCGATCGCGGCCTCGTTCCGGACGGCGGCGGACTCTATTTTCTTCCGCGCCGGGTCGGACTCGCGCGGGCGAAGGACCTGATTTTCTCCGGTCGCAGGCTCGACGCGGAGGAAGCGCTGAGGCTCGGCATCGCCGACCGCAAGGCCGATCCGGAAACGCTTCTTTCGGATGCGCAGGCCTGGGCCGCCGAGCTGAGCCACGGTTCGGCGACCGCACTCGCGCTCGGCAAGCAGATCCTGAACCAGTCGTTCGAACTCTCCGCCGACCAGGCATTCAGGCTCGGAAGCCAGGCCCAGGGCATCTGCTACACCAGCACCGAACACCGCGAGGCGGTGCTGGCCTTCCTCGACAAGAGCAAGGGCAAAGCCCGGTGAACGATAAGGTCACGGCGGCGGACACCGACGCGATTTCTGTTCTGCTGCGGCCGCGCAGCGTCGCGGTGATCGGAGCATCGGCCGATGCCGGCAAGATCTCGGGCCTTCCAGTTCATTTCCTGCGCAAGCATGGCTTCACCGGCGCGATCTATCCGGTCAATCCGCGGGTTTCCAGCATCGACGGCCTGGCCTGTTTTCCGGACACGCGGTCGTTGCCGGCCCCACCCGACGTCGGCATGGTGCTGCTGGGCGCCGGGCGCGCGGTGCAGGCGGTGCGCGATCTTGCGGCTGCGGGAACCAGGGCCGCGATCGTTCTCGCCAGCGGTTTCGGAGAATCCGGCGAGGAGGGCGCCCGTCGCCAGGCGGCGCTCATCGATGCTGCCGGCGCGATGCGGATCCTCGGGCCGAACACCATCGGCCTCGTCAACGTCACCCACAATATTCCGCTCTCGGCCAGCGGCGCGCTCGCGGCGGATCGCTTTCCGAAAGGCCCGGTCAGCTTCGTCTCGCAAAGCGGCGGCATCCTCGGATCGCTGATGTCGCGCGCCGCCGCGCGCGGGATTGGGCTCGCCAAGCTGGTCGCGACCAGCAACGAAGCCGATCTCGAGATCGCCGATTTCATCGGATATCTCGCCGACGACCCCGACACCAAAGTCATCGCCCTCTACATCGAGACCATCCGCAATCCCGACCGTTTTCGCGCTGCCGCGGCCAAGGCGCAACGGGCCGGCAAGCCTCTGGTCGCGCTCAAGGTCGGGCGATCGGAAGCCGGCGCACGGGCGGCGGTGTCCCACACCGGCGCGATGGCCGGCAACGATGCCGTCTACGACGCTTTCTTCGATCAGCTCGGGGTCATCCGCGCGCAGACCTTTTCCGACCTCCTCGATATTCCGGCGACGCTGGCGACCCAGCCGCCGCTCGGCGGCAAGCGGGTCGCGGTTCTGACCTCGACCGGCGGCGCCGGCACGCTGCTGTCGGACAGTCTCGGCGTCGCCGGCTTGGAGACGCCCGATCCCGACGCCGCAACCATCGCGCGCCTGCGCGCGTTGCAGCCCGGCGATCAGGCATCGCTTGACCGCAACCCGATCGACGTGACGCTCGCCGGCTTGCATCCGGACATCCTGAGTGGCGCGATCCGCGCACTCTCCGAAAGCCCGACATTCGATGCGCTGGCCATTGTCGTCGGCTCCTCGGCCGTTGCGCGTCCCGAGTTGATCAGCGACGCCATCGCGAAGGCGATGCCGGTTCGCAGCAAGCCCGTCGTCGCCTATGTCAGCCCGCACGCCCCTGAAGCGGTGACCCGTCTGACCGAATTGGGTGTGCCGGCATTCACCGCGCCGGAAAGTCTGGCGACCGCATTGTCCGCCTTGCGGCGCGCGGCCGAGCCCCGCCGACCGGAGCCGCCGGTGGTCAAGCGCCCGTCCGTGCCGGTCCCCGATGCGCTGGAAGGCACGCTCGATGAGGCCGCGGCCAAAGAGCTGTTTGCACGCTTCGCGGTGCCGTGCGCACGCGAGATCATCGTCGCGACGCCGCAGCAAGCAGAACGCGCGGCGCGGGATCTCGGCGGCCGGGTCGTCCTGAAGATCCTCTCGGCCGACATCACCCACAAGAGCGATGTCGGCGGCGTCGCCGTCGATCTCACCGCCGAGACCATCGGCGATCGCCTCGTCCGCATGCAACGTGACGTGCTGGCGGCGAGCGGAGCGACACCGGACCGTTTCATCGTCCAGCAGTTGATCGGCGGCGGCGTCGAACTGATCCTCGGCTTTCGCCGCGATCCCCTGGGCGACGTCATTCTGCTCGGCATGGGCGGCGTCGCCGCCGAACTCATTGGCGACACCACGCTCCGCCTGATGCCATCTCCCTGGGGCCTGAGCCAAGCCGACGCCAGCTGCATGCCGCGGGAGCTTAAAACCTGGCCGCTGCTCGACGGTTTCCGCGGCCGGCCGAAGGCCGATATCGACGCGCTCGCCGACGCCATCGTCAATTTTTCCACCATGGTCGCGCAATTGGGTCCGCGACTGATCGAAGCCGAGATCAACCCGCTGTTCGTGCTCCCGCAAGGACAAGGCGTCATCGCCGCCGACGGCGTCGCCGCGTTGGCGAAACGCTGACGCAGTTTGGTCATTCGGGGCGCAGGCAAAGCCTGCGAACCCGGACTCCCGAGCAGCAAGTGCGCTATGCAGGCGGCGGCCAATCCCTCGAGATTCCGGGTTCGCGGGTTGACACCCGCGCCCCGGAATGACGACAGAGGGATTTTCCAGCGGAGTCCGTAGGATGGGCAGAGCGCAGCGAAACCCATCGCGATTGCGCGGTGCCGCTTGCCAGACCGGCCAATTCATAGAAATGATGGCGATGGCTCTTCTAGGAACGCGCTCGATCCCTCAGAAGCAGCCCGTGTAACGAAAGGTCGACAGCGTGCCCCGATTCAAGCCTTTCTTCCTCAGCGCAATCCTCATCGCTCTGTTCGGAGCGGCCGCCATGGCCCAGGCGCCGTTGCCGCCGTTGCCTGAATTGAAATTCGCGGAAATTTTGCCGACCGATCGAGACAATTACCTCGGCGATCGCTGGAGCTACATGGAAGCGGGCAAGGCCGATGCGCCCGCCGTCGTGCTGTTGCACGGGGTTGGCGCCAATTCCATGCATTGGCGATTTCAATTTGCCGGATTATCGGATCGCTATCACGTCGTCGCGTGGAATGCGCCGGGTTATCTCCTGTCGGATGGATTCAAGAGCGACAATCCGGATTGCAAGACGTTCGCTGACGCGCTCGATGATTTTCTCGCCGCGGTGAAACTCGATCGCATCAACCTTCTCGCCAATTCGTTCGGGACCCGCGTGGCGCAATGCTTCGCCATCCACTATCCCGGCCGCATCATCAAGCTGGCGATGACCGGCACCGGAATCGGGCCGCATGGCCTGAGCGAGGACGACAAGAACAAGGTCATTGCGACCCGCGAGGCGCAGATCGGCAAGGGTGGTTATGCGTTTGGTGCCCGCGTCGATGCGCTGCTGTCCGCAGGCGCCAAGCCCGAGACCATGGAACTCGTGCGCAATGTCGTGCGCGCCACCAATCCGCGCGGCTTCATGCACGGGGTCAAGCTCGGGCTTGTCGACGGCTACAGCCCGGAAGAGGTCGCGCCCAAGCTGAATTTTCCCGTCCTGATGATTTCGGGACGTGAGGACCGCGTGAACCCGATCGACAAGAACGCCGCCGTCCTGGTCAAGCTCTTGCCGCAAGGCAAGCTCGAGATCCTGGACGGCGCCGGGCACCTGCCCGAAGTCGAGCGGCCGGATGTCGTCAACACCATGCTGCTCGATTTCTTTCGCTAGGTTGGAGCGAGGGACGATCGTGGGCCGGTGCCCAGCCTTCCACTGTTGCGGCGCGCGCGCTACGCTCCCGACGTGACGACGTAAAACAGTCGCACGGTAAATCTCAGGGAGGATCTTGCATGACGATGTCCTTGCGGGGCTGCTATCTTTCCACGCTGACGGTCGCAATCGCCCTGTGCGTCGCGATGATCCAGCCGGGCTTCGGGCAGAATTTGAAATACAAATCGATCATCGTGACGACGCCGGACGGCCTGAGCATCGCGGCGCAGGAATGGGGCAATCCGGCCGGCCCGGAGATCCTGTTCATCCACGGCTTCTCCCAGAGTCATTTGTCGTGGACCCGCCAGGTCGACAGCGATCTCGCCAAGGAATTTCGCATCGTCACCTACGACCTGCGCGGCCACGGCGCTTCCGATAAGCCCCTCGACCCCGCGCGCTACCGCGATTCCAAGGCCTGGGGCGACGAGCTTCAGGCGGTGATGGATGCCGCTGGGCTGAAACGGCCGGTGCTGGTCGGCTGGTCCTATGCCGGCCGTGTGATTTCGGACTATCTCGCGACCCATGGTGCGAGCAAAATCGCCGGTATCAATTTCGTCGACGCTCCGATCAAGGTCGATCCCGCGTTGATCGGCGACAATCTCAAGAACATGCCGCAGATGGCCTCGGAGGATCTCGCCACCAACATCGCGGCGACCCGCACCTTCGTGCATGGCTGTTTCTCCCGGCAGCCGAGCGCGGAGGAATTCGAGACCATCCTCGCGTTCAACATGATGGTGCCGCCCAAGGTGAGGGCCGGCCTTAGCGGCCGCCCGCTCGACGCCAGCGATCTGATGTCGAAACTGAAGCTGCCGGTGCTGGTGAGCCATGGGGCGCAGGATCGCAACGCCAAGCTCGGTGCGGCCGAATACACCGCGTCGATCGTTCCGGGTGCGAAGCTTTCGGTCTATGAGGGGATCGGGCATTCGCCGTTCTTCGAGGACGCGCCGCGCTTCAATACCGAGCTTGCCGCGTTCGTGCGCGCCGCCGCCAAGACGAATTAGTCGGACGCAGCGCTCGGCCAGCAGCGCGTAGGATGGGTTGAGCGCAGCGAAACCCATCGCGTCTTTGACCAGCGCGCGCGCGGGGTGCCCTCGGCATGTGAGTGGGCAACGCAATTGGGCAAAGTCCCACGCTGGTGCGTCGCGTCTGACCGGCCTACAATTTGAACGCGTGTCCGAGCCTCGCCCGGACGCGCCAATGCATCAGGGAGGGTTCCATGGATCGTCGATCGTTTCTGGCGACAGCCGCGCTTGCGGCTGCCGGGGCTGCGACGCCAACAATCGGCCGCGCGGCAGCTTCGAAGACGTATGTTCTCGTGCACGGCGCCTGGCATGGCGGCTGGTGCTGGAGCAAGGTCGCGTCGATCTTGCGCGGGCGTGGTCACACGGTGGTGACGCCGACGCAAACCGGCCTTGGCGAGCGGGCGCATTTGTTGTCGAAGGCGATCGATCTCGACCTGTTCGTCACCGACATCAGCAACGTGATCAAATACGAAGATCTCAACGATGTCGTGCTGGTCGGCCACAGCTTTGGCGGCAACGCGATCTCAGGCGTTGCCGACACCATGCGCGATCGCATCCGCCAGCTGGTCTATCTCGACGCGGTGATTCTCGAGAGCGGCCAGAGCGTGTTCGGCCAGCTGCCCAAGGACGTCGTCGAGGCGCGGACCAAGGCGGCGCAGGACAGCAGCGGAGGCCTGAGCATTCCCGCGCCGCCGCCGTCGGCGTTCGGCATCTCCGATGCGACGCAGGCGCAGTTCGTCCAGAGCCGGTTCACCCCGCACCCGTTCAACACCTTCATCTCGCCGCTCAAGCTCGCGAACAAGGTCGCCAACGGCCTGCCGACGACCTACATCGTCTGCGCCGATCCGATCTACAAGCCGTTGGAGGCGAGCCGCACCTGGGTCAAGGCCGCCGGCTGGAAGACGCTTGAAATCAAGAGCGGCCACGACGCCATGGTGATCGCGCCGGATCAACTCGCCGACATGCTCGACAACGCCGCGGCGTGATTGTTGGCTTTTTCGCTGTCTCAATCCGCCGATGTCGGCAGCGCGACATCGGCGGGCAAGCGGATCAAGGTATTTTCAATAATCGCGGCGCAATCCGGGTCGACACGGCCTGATCAAGCGCCCGCAGGCACAATAGGGGAGGCGCAATCATGAACAAGTCCACGGATCATGGCGAAACCGTCAATTCACTGATCGACCTGGCCTACGCCGGACGGATCGATCGCCGCACCTTCGTCAAGGGCCTTCTGGCCGCGGGTCTCACCGCTGCTGCGGCGCGCGACATGGCGGAGCACGCCGCGCATGCGCAGGCGAACCAGACCGCGCAGCTCGCCAATCTCAAGAGCGAATACGACTACGTGATTGTCGGCGCCGGTTCCGCCGGATGCGTAATGGCGCATCGGCTTTCGCAGGACGGTCGCTTCAGCGTGCTGGTGATCGAGGGTGGCGGCACCAATCTCGACCAAGACAAGATCAGCAATCCGCTGCTTTATGTCACCAATTTCGGCACCGACACCGATTGGGGCAACAAGACCGTCCCGCAGGCGAACCTGATGAACCGGACCATCGTCGCCCCGATCGGCAAGATCATTGGCGGCGGATCCAGCATCAACGCCGCCGTCTGGCTCAAGGGCGACAAGGCCGACTACGACACCTGGGAGGCGGCCGCCGGGCCGAGCTGGGGCTTTACCTCCATCATCAAGGGCTTCAAGCGCGTCGAGCGTTACGCCGGCGGCGAGAGCGAATTTCGCGGCGGCGCCGGGATGATCGCCACGCGCAAGCCGGCGCTCGGCCATCCCGTCACCATCGGCTTCATCGAATCCGCGAAGGCGTTGGGCAAGGACGTGCACCTCGACATCAATAACATTGCAAGCCTCGCCGGGGCGACCGGCCAGCAGGACATCAATGTCGACATCAACATGCGGCGGATCTCGGTCGCCCATGCCTACCTGTTGCCGGCGCTCACCCGCAGCAATCTCACATTGTTGCCGAACACCACGGTGACGCGCCTCGAGATCAGCGGCGGCGATTGCCGCGGTGTCAGCGCCATCGTCAACGGCGAGCAGCGGCGCTTTTCGGCGGCAAAGGAAGTCATCCTCTCGGCCGGCGGCCTGCACTCGCCGAAGATCCTGATGCTGTCCGGGGTCGGACCGGAAGGCCATTTGCGCCAGATCGGAATTCCGGTCGTCGTGGATTCGCCGAATGTCGGGGCAAACCTGCATGACCACCTGCTGATCCGGCTGTTCTTCGCGACCAAGGAGAAGCTGCCGCCGCGCGCCGACACCGGCCATGCCGGCATCACTTATCACCGCACCAGCGAAGTTTCGGCAGGACCGAACATCCAGATCTTCGGCCGCTCCGACGCACCCGGCTTGCCCGACCTCAAGCCCGAGGAAGCCTTTATGATCTTGCCGGGCCTGACCAAGCCGAAAAGCCGGGGGACGGTGCGGCTCAATTCGGCCGATCCGCTGGCGCCGATTGCGGTCGATCCGAATTATCTCGGCGACCCCGCCGACATCGAGGCCTATGTGGCGGGGGTCGAATTCGCCATCGCGCTCGGCAACGCCAAGGGCTTCGACGCCATGCGCAAGCAGCAGCTCACCCTGGCGGGCGCCGGCAAAGCGCAGATCGCCGAATACATCCGCTCGACCGCCTTGACCTATTTCCACTTTGTCGGGACTTGCGCGATGGGCACCAGCGCAACCGCCCCGGTCGACGAGGCCTTGCGGGTGCGCGGCGTCGGACGCTTGCGCGTGGTCGATGCCTCGGTGATGCCGGCGATCACCTGTTGCAACACCAACGCGCCGACGCTGTCGCTCGCGGAACGGGCGGCGGATATCGTGCTGGCGACATCCTGAAGCGGCAGATGCGCGGCAGATAGGCGATCGCGGCGAAGTGTGGACGGCCGGCGTTTCCGCCATGACATTGGCGGGGCGTCGTCCTAACACCGTCACCATCGCTGTCAGCTCCTCGCATCAAGGCCTAACCATGCCCCCCGAAGCGGAATTTGAATTTGCCGTCCAGGTTGAAGACAGAGTCGCCTACCTCGATCTCAACCGGCCGGACGACGCCAACCGCCTGACCCGGGGCATGATTGCGGGCCTCGCCCGGACCATCCGGCAGCTCGGCGAGCGCAGCGATGTTCACGTCGTTGCCATCCGCAGCCGCGGCGATGTTTTCTGTGGCGGACGCGACGGCCGCGGCGAATCCACCACCGGACTGACGCCCTATCAGGTTCGCAACCAGATGATGGGGCCGGTTCTGTCGGCGTACGAGGCGCTGGCGGCGGCGCCGATCCCGGTGGTCGCTTGCGTGCACGCCGACGCCATCGGTTTCGGCGCCGCTCTGGTCGGCGGCTGCGATATCGCGGTCGCATCATCGGCAGCGGAATTCGCCTTTCCGGAAATCGCCCACAACATCGCGCCGACCATGGCGATGTCGGCGGTGATCCGCAAATTGCCGCCGGCGGTTCTCAGCTATCTGATCTATTCCGGCGAACGCATCAGCGCGGTGGAAGCCTTGCAGTGCGGGCTCATCGGCAAGATCTATCCGAGCGGGGACTTCGCGGCGTCGTACCGCGCGTTCCTCACCGGGCTTGCGGCGCGCCCGTGGCCGGTGCTGGAGACGATCAAGAAATATCAGCACGGCGCCGTCGGCCTGTCCGCCGCGCAAAGCTTCGATTACGCCGGCGCGCTGCTGGCACTGGTGCGGCAGGAAAAATAGGCGGCAGCGGGCCGGCGCGCGTACGCTAATTGCCGCGTTCACGGACCGAGACCTCGGGTGGGAGTTGCGGCGACAGTCGTTTCGAGAGGAGCCGCGTCAGTAATGATCCGCGGGAAGGCTCGCCGGAGGCTGAAACGCGATCGTGAGTGTCGGCTGGACGATGATGCCACGCCACGCCGCCGCGGACAGCGTCGAGTAGTTTTGGTTGTAGGTGGTAGCCAGTGAGAATGTCACAGCGGAACTGCCGAAGGGATTGCTGATCGGAGGAGGTGCATAGGACAGCGCTGGTCCGCTTTGCAGCATCAGATCGCGGCGGCCTCCTGGAACATATTCGAAATTCTTTTCCGTCGCCGTCGTTTGCAACGAGAGCTTGAAATCGGTGTCGCGGATTCTCCAGCCCAGCGTCGCGGATGCCGCCAAGTTGGCGTTTTGCTGAATCACCTGGTCTGAAAAGGTCTGGCCGACCGTAAGTGCAAAGTCGGCATAGTAGCAGAAGCCGGCCTTACGATAATCGGGCCCATGCGTGATCGAATCCCGTGCCGTCGTCGGACAGACGTTGCGATCGTCGGCACCGAACAGCGACATGTTCGACCGAGCAAGAGTGGCCTGAGGTGTAAACAAATCGGCGGTTTCGTGGTGGAAGGTGGGCGTGAAGGCCGTCTGATTTTGGAATCCGAACGCCAAAGTATCGAAAGTCGTTAAATTGGCCTGAGGGGAAGTCGTCATCGTCTTCAATATATATCGCACTTTTTCATCAGGGGTCTGAAGTGCTGAGTTGTGCGATAGATCTGATTCAATGGAACGGTGCCCATCAATTCTCCCCAAATCATCGACATGATAGCCGTTCGCGCCAAGAAGAAATTGATAAGCACCTTGCGTGGTCGCGGAGTCGACATTCTTGGTCGCAAACGCGGGATATCGAATCGACGTCGATTGCGCGCTGAAGGCAATCAGGTCATAGGGGCGATTCTCCAGGCCGGCGGACGCCGTCACCAGCAGTGATCCGTTGAAGCCGGAAGTAGTGCCGGGGCCGCTGCCCTGGTTCGTCCGGAGTACGTTGGTTTCGTATGTCGGGTTGAACGGCAGACTGATCTTCACCTTTGTCCATTGCGGAATTTTGCAAGGATCGGGCGCGTTTGGTGTAATTGTGAGTGCCTTGCCCAAATCGGCGAAGGCAGCAGCTACTTTGGCTTGATGATCTTCATGATCAATCTTTGGTGGTTTTCCGGCGGAGTAGTATCTCAGCAAATAAAGTTGAAGCTCTTTGATGAAAGAGGCAGTCTTCTGCGGCGCACTCTTCGTGTTGAAATCGTCCGTATAAGACTTCTCGTCTAATCCGCCGCCATTGGCATTATAGACTAACCACGCGTCGTGCGCGCTGACCTGACATACGTCCCCCCCAACATCGGTTCCCGGCTTCAGCTGTTCAGTCAGCGAAAGCGTATGGGTGTCCAGGATGGACTGAAGATTGAGGACATTGACGTCAGCGGCCTGCGTCCGAGCTTGGTTGGTCGATCCAAGAACGAGACAAGTCGTTGAAATTGCAAGACTGACAGCACGAAATTGCCGCTCGATGCGCGTTGCGCCCACAACTGGCCCCCTCGGCCCGCCCGCAAAGGAGAATGTGGTAACAGGGTGAGGGTGTCAACGAGCGGTTGTACTAAATTCTTGTCCGTTGCGTTCTTGCAACGTCGTACCTATCGGGCCAATGAGCCACGTTGGCATGGGCTCACATCATTCCGGTGCGCGGAGAAAAAATTTGGTCGGAGTTTTGCCGCCGACACCACTGGCATATCTGAAGTGCGGTCTGGGCTCTTGATTGTCGGCAATCACCATTTCGTCGGCATTGAGAACTTTCAAAACCAGATAAATATGATCGTAACCGTGATTGGGCTGGGAGCCGCACGTGGAACCGACATCGCCGGCCTGCTGTTCCCCAATCGCGATGACGCGCCAGTTTCTTTTCGATTTTCAGCAAATTGCCGAGCACGATCGCCTGATACGTGTCATTCACCGCAATCCCTGCTTCCTGCAACAGGACCGATAGTGTGATTGCGCATCCGTCCGATGGAAAGGTCTCACCATCGAAATCCAATAATCGTTGGGCAGCCACATGCTGCTCGAGTAAGCGATCGGGATCGGATGCGATGTTCAAAAGCGCTGGAATACAGTCTCGGTCGCTCATTGCTTCCCCCACTCACAATGGCACGCAAATGTACGCTAACCCGAAATTATAAAAGATGCAATCAAAAGAGGTGCTGGCGGCAGTCGATGGCGAAACGGCCGGCGCCTTATTCGCTTGAGAGGCATGGCACCGAGAAGTGGATGCAGGCTGCCATCTTGAGCTATGACGACGTATTCGATTGGTTGTGCGCTGCCTTCAGCATCAGCAATCGCTGCCAAGGCGACGAAGTGACGAATGGGATGGCCAGCATGCGGAGCAGTCTTCCGTCGACACCGGCTGAGGTGTTGGACATTTCCAGCCGCACCCTGCGCTTTAAAATGAATATGGCGGTCGCCGCCGCCAGGCTGTTCGGTCATTGGAAACGTCCGCTCAAAACCGCCGCCACCTCGTTTGAGGAGATGAACCTCACCGACATTTATTACTGGGTGTACAAATCGACCCGCCCCATCACCAGGGTCGAAGCGGGCGAGCGGGTCGAAGACCTGCTGATGACCGACGCTCGCATCGTCGGGCTGCCGGTAAATTTCGAGAAACACAGTTCGCTCACCATCGGCGCTGCCGGCGATCTGCTGCAGGCGGAGGGTCTCGAGCTTTCCAAAGACGTGCTGTACGAGAGCGTCGCCGATCTGTTGTTCGATCAGACCATAGCCTATGCGAATTTCGAATCCCCGGTGACCACGCAGCCGTTGAAGAAGGAGGTCATCGGCGACAAGGAAGCGCCGACCGAATGCTGCTCGCGCGCGCAGTTCGACGTTCTCACCGCCCACAAAGGCAAGCGGTTCGCCGTTCTGAACACCACCAACAACCACATGTTCGACATGGGCGTGGAGGGCATCGACACCACCCTGAAGGTGTTTTCGGAACTGGATATTCTCGATGTCGGCACCAATCGCAAGCCGGAGGACTACGGCCGCGGCAAGATCCTGACCCGGAACGGCATCAAGCTCGGTTTCGCGTCGGCGACGTTCGGGCTCAACGGCCATGTGATGCCTGATGCCGAGGCCTACCGCATCAACACCGCGAGATTGCTGTCGAAGTTCGTCGACCCGGAGCTCGACCTTCTCAAACGGCAAATCGACGACTGTAAACGCCAAGGATGCGACTTCATCATCGCCTCGGTGCATTGGGGTTTCGAGTTCGAATTCTTTCCGCGCCAGCGGCAGGTCAAGGCGGCGCGCGCCCTGGTCGAATACGGCGCCGACACCGTGTTGTGCCATCATCCGCACGTGATCCAGCCGGTCGAATATTATCGCACCAAACGGGATCCGGACCGGGTCGCGGTGATTGCCTATTCCCTGGGAAGTCTCGCCTGGGGTTACACGGCGCCGCATATCGTGCTGAGCATGATCTTGAACCTGACGCTGTCGAAGGGACGTCGCCAGGGCAAGGATCTGACCTACATCGAAAAGGCCAAGGTCACGCCGATCTTTCGCAGCACCGTCGATCAGGGCGGCACGACGCTGACCCGCATTGAACGGCTGGCTGATCACGTGCGCGGGCGCAGCGATCGCCACCCGCCAAACTATATCGCGGCAATCGAGCGCTATGCCCGCCTGGTCCTGGGTGACGATGTCGTGGATGCAGATCGTCAGACGTCATCGGTCCGTAGGGCACAATAGCGAAGCGTATTGCGCCGACGATCTCCGCGGGCAGGGTGCCTCCCGCGAAGCGCCGTTCGCTAGCAAGCCGACAATGATACTGGCATGCCTACCGACCTTGCAGCGCAATACGCTTCCCGGGGCCGTCCATAGACCTAAAATAATTCCATCGGTCCTGTCTATTTGCGGCAGTTCCGTTCGTCCTTGCTCGGTAAGGCCCATCCATCGGCGAGGTCATAGGAGGACCGACATGAAGATCTATTGGATCAAGGCTCAAGCCCCGCGCCGCGTGTTGGCGCTGGTCAAGTATCTCGGCATCGATGCGGAGTTCATCGAGATCGACGCCAAGGCCGGCGGACTCAAGGCCCAGGACTATGTCGCGCTCAACCCCAACATGAAGGCGCCGACCCTGGTGGATGGTGACCTGGTGCTGTGGGAAGCCTCGGCCATCATGGCCTATCTTTGCATCAAGGAGGGTTCGGGCATGTGGCCGGCCACCGACCCGGTCGAGCAGGTGGAGGTCCTGCGCTGGCTGTCCTGGAACGACTGCCATTGGGCGCCCGCAACCGGGCCGTTCTACTTCGAGCACATCGTCAAGGCGACGTTCGGATTGGGGCCGCCGAACAGCGACGCGCTCAAGCCCAAAGTTGCCGATCTCACAAAGTTCGCGCGCGTGCTCGACGCGCATCTGCAGGGACGCGGCTTTGTCGCTTGCGGCCGGCTCACCATCGCCGATTTCCAGCTGGCCTCGATGGCGACCTATTGGCGGGACGCGGAGATGCCGCTCGCGACATTCCCGAACATCGTGCGCTGGATCGACGGCCTGATGCGAATACCGGCGTGGGCCGATCCCTGGCCGTCGAAGGCGAGAGCCGCGGCGTAAGCGCCTGCGGCACAGGTTGCCGGCGCACGCGGCGTGGTAGACTGAGCGGGTGATTCTAGTTCGAGAACGTGGCGGCGTCAGGGGGCGCCGCCGTTTTCATGCGAGAGGGACCACACGTGGGATATTTCCGCTTCCACAAATCCTTGAACATCTTCCCGGGGCTTCGCCTGAATCTTGGGCGCAAAAGCGTGAGCATGTCGGTCGGCCGGCGCGGTGCCTGGCTGACGGCCGGTACCCGCGGGACCCGCGCCACCGTCGGGCTTCCCGGGACCGGACTGAGCTACACCACCACGCTGATCAAGGCGCATCACGCGGCGCGCGCCGCGGAAGGTCGGGAGTCGGTCGCGGAGGAGGGGACCGAGTCGTCCTCGGGCATCGGGCCCATCGCCATCATCGCGCTGCTCGCAGTTGGCGTCGTAATCGGATTCATTGTCCTCGCCGCGGTGCGGTGACGGCCATCGGCGCCCGGTAGCGTCCGCGCCTGATCCGCCACGTGTCGAAGCGGCAGCTCGGGTGAGCTTGCGCCCTCAGCTATTTCCGCTTCTCTCCCAACCCGGCCCGCCGCAGTGCATCGGCGAGCGCGCCACCGCGGTCATCCTTCTTTGCCGGCGCCGCGGCGCGTGACGGCGTTCGCGGACGCTCGTCGGCGCGTGGCGCGGTGCGATCGGCACGCGGGCCGACCTCGTCGTCGAGCCGCAGCGTCAGCGCGATGCGCTTGCGCGGTTTGTCGACCTCCAGCACCTTGACGCGCACGATGTCGCCGGGCTTCACCACCTCGCGCGGATCCTTGATGAAGGTTTTCGCCATCGCCGAGACATGCACCAAACCATCTTGATGCACGCCGATGTCGACGAAGGCGCCGAACGCCGCGACGTTGGTCACCGCGCCTTCCAGCACCATGCCGGGTTTGAGATCGTCGAGGGTTTCGACGCCGTCCATGAACACCGCCGCCTTGAAGGCCGGGCGCGGATCGCGGCCGGGCTTTTCCAGTTCGCGCAGGATGTCGGTCACCGTCGGCAGGCCGAAATTCTCGTCGACGAACGCGGCCGGCGACAAGGCGCGCAGCGTCGCGGAATTGCCGATCAGGCCTTTGATATCGGTCTTGGCCGAGGCCATGATCCGCCGCACCACCGGATAGGCTTCCGGGTGCACGCCGGAGGCATCGAGCGGATCCTCGCCGCCGGCAATGCGCAGAAAGCCGGCACATTGCTCGAACGCCTTCGGCCCGAGCCGCGGCACGTCCTTCAGCCCCTTGCGTGAGCGGAACGGCCCGTTGGCGTCACGGTGCGAAACGATATTCTGCGCGAGACCTGCGCCAATGCCGGACACCCGCGCCAGCAGCGGCGCCGACGCCGTGTTGGCGTCGACGCCGACGGCGTTGACGCAATCCTCCACCACCGCATCGAGCGAGCGCGACAGCTTGTATTCGCTCAGGTCATGCTGGTACTGGCCGACGCCGATCGATTTCGGATCGATCTTGACAAGTTCGGCCAGCGGATCCTGCAGTCGCCGCGCAATCGACACCGCGCCGCGCAGGGTGACGTCGAGCCCGGGCAGTTCCTCCGAGGCATAGGCGGAGGCGGAATAAACCGAGGCGCCGGCCTCCGACACCACGATCTTCGACATCTTCAGCTCCGGCAGCAGCTTGACCAGCTCGGTCGCGAGCTTGTCGGTCTCGCGCGACGCGGTACCGTTGCCGATCGAGATCAGCGCGACATGATGCTGCTTGGCGAGCTTGCCGAGGATGGCGAGTGCTTCGTCCCAGCGCCGCTGCGGTTCGTGCGGATTGATCACCGCGGTCGCCACCACCTTGCCGGTGGCATCGACCACCGCGACCTTGACCCCGGTGCGGAAGCCGGGATCAAGACCCATGGTGGTGCGCGCGCCGGCAGGCGCCGCCAGCAGCAGGTCGCGCAGGTTGGCGGCGAACACCCGCACCGCTTCCTGCTCGGCCGCTTCCCACAGCCGGGAGCGCAGATCGATGCCGAGATGCATCTCGATCTTGGTGCGCCACGCCCAGCGCGCGGTGTCCACCAGCCATTTGTCGGCGCTACGTCCGCGATCGCCGATGTTGAAGCGCCGCATGATCCGCAGCTCATAGGGGCTCGCGCCGGCCTTTGCGGTCGCCGGATCTTCCGCCTCGATGGCGACGTCGAGGATCTCTTCTTTCTCGGCCCGGAACAGCGCCAGGATGCGATGCGACGGCAGCTTCGTGAGCTTCTCGCCGAAATCGAAATAATCGCTGAACTTGGCGCCCGCCTCCCGCTTGCCGTCGCGCACCTTGGCCGCGACCCGGCCGGCCGTCCACATGTCTTCGCGCAGCGAGCCGATCAGGTCGGCATCCTCGGCGAAGCGCTCGACCAGGATGGCGCGGGCGCCCTCGAGTGCTGCGGCGGCATCGGCCACCTGCTTCTCGGCATCGACGAAGCGCGCCGCCGCCGTTTGCGGATCGTGCTCGGGCTCCGCGAGCAACAGATCGGCGAGCGGTTCGAGGCCTGCCTCCTTGGCGATCTCGGCCTTGGTGCGGCGCTTCGGCTTGAACGGCAGATAGATGTCTTCCAGCCGGCCCTTGCTGTCGGCGCCGCGGATCGCCGCCTCCAATGCGTCGTCGAGCTTGCCTTGCTCGCGGATCGAATTGAGGATTACCTCGCGCCGCTCCTCGAGCTCGCGCAAATAGCGCAGCCGCTCGTCGAGGGTGCGCAATTGCGCGTCGTCCAGTCCGCCGGTTGCTTCCTTGCGATAGCGGGCAACGAACGGCACCGTCGCACCGCCGTCCAGCAACGCTACGGCAGCGGCGACCTGTTCGGCGCGGACGCTGAGTTCCTGCGCAATCTGTCGATCGATGAACGTCGTCACGCACGCTCCTGTGGCCGAAGCAATGGTAGCGGGAGAGCGGGCCGCGGCCCGGTCGGGGGCGTGCATCTAGGCGGCGCGGCGTTGATTCGACAACCCCCGCCGGGAGAGTGTTGCGCAACGAGCCCCGAAGAGAGTCCAGGACCGTGACGTTTGCATGGCCGTGACCCGCCTAGCCGGCGAAATAATTCCGATCCGACTTGAACTGCGTGGCGATGAATTCCAGCGCCGCGCGAATCCGCGCCGATTTATTGGTGTCGATATGCGAGAGCAGCCACACATCGCTGACCGGGTGAATCGGAACATCGAGCTGCACCAGCTCCGGCGACAGCCGCTTGAAGAACCGCGGCAGCAGCGCCAGTCCGATCCCGCTGCGCACCGCGGACAGCACGGTGGCGGCGGAATTGGCCGAGAGCACCGACGCATGCTGTCGCAGCAGCGCCAGCCAATCGGCAAACGCGACGTTGAGCTGCAAATTGGTGTTCTCGACGATCCTGTGGCGCAACAGGTCCGGGATGCTCCGCGGCGTGCCATGGGCCTTGAGGTAACTCGGCGCAGCATACAAAGCGAACGGGCATTGGCCGAGCTTGCGACCGGCGACGCTCGCATCCGCCGGCCGTTCGTAGCGGACGGCAATGTCAGCCTGGCCGGACGACAGATCGACAAAGGATCCGGTGGCCACGATCTCCACCCGGAGCGCGGGATGCGCTTTCTGGAATTCTCCGATTTTCGGCACCAGCCAATATGCCGCCAGGCCATCGGTGACCGTCAGACGAATGGTCCCGACCATGGACCGATCGCTGCCGAACACCCGCCGCTGGATCTGATCGGCCATTTCCTGCATGCGCATCGCATAATCCGCCAACGTCAGGCCGTTCGACGTCAGTTTCATGCCGGAGCGATGACGCAGGAACAGCTTGGAACCGAGGCTATGTTCGAGCTTGTCGATCCGCCGCCCGACGGTGGATTGCACGGTGCCCAATTGGCGCGCGGCCTCGGTGAAACTGCCGCCCCGGGCCACCGCCAGAAACACGCGCAAATCATCCCAGTCGTTCAGGGCGTCTGTCTGGTGCATCCCGTCCTCGATCTCGCCTCTTCGCACCCAACCGTACTCCCCCCGGCGCCGGAAGAACACTCTCGCGCGGAGGCGCTATAGCGTTGTTCGCAATAACGAAATTCGCGCAGCGCGGCCTTTCGCCGAGACCGCATGCCGTCCCGGCGAACCGGGCCGGATACCGGCGTGCATGAATGCACACTGATTCTGCACGAATTGGGCTTTCGCTGTGCCACGCGGCGTCGCTAGTGTTGAGGCGATGAGCGCACCACAGTTTCGCCTGCTGGGAATCTCCGGAAGCCTCCGCCGCGGTTCGACCTGCGCCGCGGTGCTTCGCACCTTGGCCGGGCAGCTGCCGTCAGGGGTGCACATGACCATTGCGCCGCTCGATCGCCTCCCGCTCTATAACGAGGACGAGGACCGCGGCGACATGCTGGCGGCCATTGGCGCCTTCAAAGCTGCGATCGAGGCCGCCGACGGGCTCGTGGTGATTTCGCCGGAATATAACCACGGGATGTCAGGGGTGTTGAAAAACGCCGTCGATTGGGTCTCGCGCCCTGGTTACGATTCGGTGCTGAAGAACAAGCCGGTGCTGGTGATGAGCGCATCCAACAGTCCGCTGGGCGGCGCACGCGCGCAATTGCAACTGCGCGAAACCTTTGCCTCAACCTTGTCGCGGGTGGTGGCGCGGCGACAAGTCGTCATCGGTCAGGCGGCAAAAAAGATCGTCGATGGCGTTATGGTCGATGACGTCACGCTGGCGTTTATGTCCGATGCGATCGGCGACTTGTTGGACGAGATCAGCCTTGTCAGAGCGATGTCGTGCATCGATCTGCGCGGGTCGCTGATGAGGGTTCGGGCGCCGGTGTCCGTCGCCGAACGCTAGGGCCTCACGACAATCGGCGCATAAGCGCGAAAGAGCCACCGGGGAGGAGTAAGCATGAGGCGTCTTGTCTGGGCGATGATCGCCATCGTGACGCTGGCGCCGCTGGCCAGCGTTGCCGGGCGCGCGGAGACCTATCCCTCGCGCTCCGTGCGACTGATGGTGCCGGCATCCGCGGGCGGCGTCACCGATCTCGTCGCGCGCATCACCGCGGATTATATGTCGACGCGGACCCATCAGAATTTCGTGGTCGAGAACCGCACCGGCGCCGGCGGCAATCTCGCGACCGATGCGGTTGCCAAGGCCGCACCGGACGGCTACACCCTCGGCATCGTCGCCAGCGGCAATATCGTCATCAATCCCTACCTGTTTGCCAAGATGCCGTTCGATGCCAAGCGCGACTTGATTCCGGTGGCGGCGATCGCGGAGGCGCCGCAGGTCATCGCCGTCAACAAGGACGTGCCGGCGAAAACCCTGCGCGACTTGATCGCCCTCGCCAAGGCCCATCCGGATACGATCAAATTTGCCTCGGCCGGTGTCGGCTCGACCATGCACCTCGCCGGCGACCAGTTCGCCCGGCTCGCCGGCGTCAAGCTGGTCCATGTTCCCTATCGCGGCGCAACACCGGCGGTGACCGATGTCATGAGCGGCGTGGTCGAGGTGATTCCGGTGTCGGCGGGGCCGATCATGGGCTTCGTGCGGTCCGGCGATCTGCGCGTTCTCGCCGCCGCCAGCGACCACCGCCTGAAGCATTTTCCCGACGTGCCGACCGCAAAGGAAGCTGGCCTGCCGGGCTACGAAATGACCACCTGGTTTGCGCTGATGGCGCCGCGCGGAACACCCGATGCGGTGGTGCAGACGCTGCACGACATGATCGAAGACATGCTGGCGGATCCGGCGTCGATCAAGCGTCTGGAGGACAATTTTCTCGATCGCATGCCGTCGACCCAGGCGGAGTTTTCGGCGTTCGTCGCCGCGGAATTTCCGAAATGGGAAAAGGTCGTGCGTGAGTCCGGCCTGCAAGCGGATCAATGACCCCATGAACATCTGCCGTTTCAATGACCGCCGGATCGGGCTCGTGCGCGGATTCAATGTGCACGACGTCACCGATCTCGTGGGCCTGTCCCACGTCGAGCCGGTTCTCGGCGCGCCCAAGGTTCTGAGCGCGCTGTCCGAGCAGGCGCTTGCGCGCACGCCGGTCTTGCCGCTCGCGTCAGTGACCCTTTTGTCGCCGATCCTCGCTCCCGGCAAAATCCTCGCGGCGCCGGACAATTATCGCGCCCACACCGCGGAAATGCAGGCCGACACCGCGGCGTCCTTCGGCCGCGTCCCGACCCCGCTCGAAAACGCCGGGCTGTTCCTCAAGGCCCCGTCGTCTTTGGTCGGTCCGTCCGCCGGGGTGACGCGGCGGTTTCCGTCACGGCGAACCGACTACGAGGTCGAACTGGTGGCGATCATCGGGGAGACCGCGGCCGATCTCGATCCGCGCCGGGCGCTCGACATTGTCGCCGGCTATGCCATCGGTCTCGACATTACCGTGCGGGGGCCGGAGGATCGCTCGTTCCGCAAGTCGCTCGACACCTACACCGTCGTCGGCCCGTGGATGACCTGCGCGGACCAGATCCCGGATCCGCAGCAGCTGACGATGTCGCTGACGTTGAACGGCGAGGTCAAGCAGCAAACCGTTCTCACCGACATGGTGACCGACGTGCGCGGCCTGATCGCCTATGCCTCCACCTTCGCCGTGCTTCAGCCCGGCGACATGATTTTCACCGGCACCCCGGCAGGGGTCGGGCCGATCCAGTCCGGCGACGTGATCGTGGCCGAGATCGACGCCATCGGACGCATGCAAGTCGCCGTCCGCGATTACGTGGCGCCGGCGCCGCGCGACAAGGGAACACCATGATCACGACCAGACGAATTGCCTATGCCACCTTCGAGACCCCCGATCTCCAGCGGCAGATCGCGTACTACGTCAATATTTTTGGCCTGACGCTGACAGAGCAGGACAAGAAGCGCGCGATTTTATCCACGCGGCTCGGCCAGCAGGCCGTGGTTCTCGAAAGCGGCGCGGATGCGCGCTGCACCAAGATCGCCTTCGAGGCCGACGCCGCCGATGACCTCGCCGCGATCGCCAAGACGCTGTTGGCGAACGGCATCGTTGCCGCCCGCAAGAGCGGGCTCACGCCGGCGGTCTCCGACGTCGTGAGCTTTGCCGATCCGAAGGGCACCGAGATCGAAATCTTCACCGCATCGAAACTGCTGCCGGTCGACACCGCGCCGAACGGATTTTCCGTGCTCAAGCTCGGCCATCTCGCTTTCAACGTCGCCGACATCCAGAAAGTCGTGGCGTTCTATCGCGACGTTCTCGGCTTCCGGATCTCGGACTGGCGCAGCGACTTTTTCGTCTTCATGCGTTGCGGACCCGATCATCATACGGTGAATTTCGCCTCCCACGGGCCGCACGAAAAGATGCATCACATCGCCTTCGAGGTGAAGGACTGGGCGGAAATTCAGCGCGCCTGCGATTTTCTCGGCCGCAATAATTATCATCTGATCTGGGGTCCGGGGCGCCACATCATCGGCCACAATGTCTTCATCTATCATCGCAATCCCGACGGCCAGATCATGGAACTGTATTGCGAACTCGACCAGATGAAGGACGAGAGCTTCGGCTATTTCGAGCCCCGTCCCTGGCATCAGGACCAGCCGCAAAAGCCCAAGGTGTGGCCGGCAGACACCCTCGGCTCCTATTGGGGCGGCCGCGCCCCGCAGGGCTTCGGCGATTAGAGCGGGATCGGGAAAAGCGAACCGGTTGGACGCGTGCAATCAAGCTGGCGCGGAGTGGGTACAATGACCGTGCTCATGCGACCATGGGTTAGCCGCTGGTGTAATATATTTTCCCCGTCATTCCGGAAGCCGCCGATCTCGGGTTTCCCCGAGATCGGAGCTTAAAGTAGCCCAGGTCGGCTACAGCCGACCTGCGTGCGGCTATCCGGAATCTCGAGTGGCACGCGGGCTGTTGTCACCCGAGAGCGACCTCTCGAGATTCCGGGTTCGCAGGCTTTGCCTGCGCCCCGGAATGACGAAGGAGAGGATCACCGCGTCACAAACACGTTGTCGCCCCGGACCTCGACCTTCAATTGCAGCGGCGGATTGGGCGCCGGCCCGGCGATCACCCGGCCATGCTCGGGGAGATCGAACACGCTGAAGTGACACGGGCACGCCAAGACCGGCGTGCGGACATCGACGTCGAAGGTGTTGCGCGCAGTGACCGGATCGGTGACGTACAGGATCTCGCACTTGTTGTGCGGGCAAATCAGGCTGGATGCGTACCATCCTCCGCCGGGCAGACGAACCACGATGCACGGCAGCAGATCGCCGTCGGCGTCCGGCAAGGTGAATTTCACCGCCGACCAGGGCTCAGTCAGGTCGGCGATGCGCGCGACCGGTTCATCGGGCTTCGCCAATGTGATGGTTGGCCCGATGGCGACGAGCGGGACGGACAGCAGGCCCAGCAGGACCTGACGTCGCAATGGTTCCGCGGCACAATCCCGGCAGGTCTTGGCGGTCACGACCGGTCTCCGTCCGCCGGGGACTAGCGCGCCACGACAGGGGAGCCGGCGTTGAGCATGGCGAGCCACTCGTCGTTGCTCAACACCTTGGACCACATCGGAAAGGTGTTTTTCAGCATCAGTTCCGACTGCTCGGGGAAATAGCCGACCATGGCGTCTTTCAGCGCGTAGACGTGGTAGCCGAGATCGAAACCGTTGGTGACCGTCGCGTAGACGCAGACATCCGTGGTGAATCCGGCGACCGCGATGTTCTTGATGCCGCGCGAACGAAGGATCTGGTCGAGGCCGGTGCCGCCGAACGCGGAGGTTTGCACGCGCGGTGCCAGCACCAGATCCTTGTCGTCGGGCCCCGGCAGCAGCGGCGAATAATACGATGCAACCTCGGTGCCGGTTTTCCACGCCTGCCGCAGGATCTGGCCGCGGTGGAAGCCGCCCGGGTTGGTGGCGTCGAGTTCGCGATAGTCGCTGCTGTAGCCTTCGGTGACGTGGATCACCCACACCCCGAGGCTGCGCGCCTTCTTCACCAGTTCGACCGTCCGGTCGAGCATCTGCTTGTCTTCGAGTTCCTTCTTCACCGCGCGATAATTGGCGCCCGCGGTGTTGGTGAAAGGATACTGGAAGTCGACCAGGATCAGTGCCGTGGTTGCGGGATTCAAGTCCCGCGCCAGCGGCGGCAGGCCCTGGGCGCGACTTTGCGTCGATGCAAACAGAAACGTGACCACTAGCAGCGCGCCGATTACGCGCAACCGCGCCGCAGGTTTGCAAATGCCGGAAAAAGCCATCATGGCGCATTCTCCCATCGAGTGATTTGTTTTCTTGAAGCGGAAATTTAGCAGTAAAGCGCCGCCCAAGCCCATGCCCAAAAAAGCACGGCCATGGTGCGCAAATGCACGACGTTCGCCGCGACCTCATCGATCGCGCAACGGCTGAGACACTCTTTTGCGGCATTCGGGGGGAACAGCATCATCTTCGGAAGAGAGCCCGACCGCACGGGCGGGTCATTCGCCTCGCCGGATCTTTGTCGCGCGCAGCAGGTGCGCTATACCGGTTGGGCGCGCAACGAGCGACCAATGGCAGAGGCACCCATGCAAAAGAGCCCCAAGGACAAGAAGCAGCCGTGCAAGAATTGCGAAGGCAAAGGCACGCTCAAGAAGGGGGATAAAGTCGTGCGCTGCCAGCGCTGCGGCGGGACCGGGATCAAGCCGTCCTAGTTGGCCAGCACTGGCGGCCGCCTGCATCGGCGTGATGGTGACTTACCAGCTTGCGATCTTTGATTTCGATGGGACCCTCGCGGACAGCTTCCCATGGTTTCAGCGCGTCTTGAACGATGTCGCCCGGAAATTCCGATTCAGGCCGGTCGAATGGAGCAAGGCCGAGACCGAATTGTTGCGGGCCAAGAGCGCGCGCGAGATCATGCAATATCTGCAGGTCGCGCGCTGGAAGGTGCCGTTGATCAGCTGGCATATGCGATCGCTGATGTGCCGTGATCGCGATGCCATTCAGCTGTTTCCCGGGATCGATCGGATGCTCCGCGGGCTGTCGGAGCGCGGTGTCGCGCTCGCCGTCGTCAGTTCGAACAGCGAGGAGAATGTCCGCCATGTGCTCGGACCGGATTGCGCGACGCTCGTCGGCGACTACGCCTGCCGCGCCTCGATCTTCGGCAAGGCTGCCAAGATCAGGGCGGTGCTCAGAAGAAGCAGGGTGCCCGCCGCCGCCGCCATCTATATCGGCGACGAGGTTAGAGACGGTGAGGCCGCAGGGCAGGCGGGGGTGGCGTTCGCCGCGGTGGCCTGGGGCTACACGCGCGTCGAGACGCTGGCGGCGCTCACCCCGGCCCTGATGCTGATGAGCGTTGACGGCGTCGCCGACGCATTGGTGCCACCGCGCTCCGTGCTTAAATAAGCGCTGCGCTGCCTTGCACGCGAGTTGCATGATCCATGCCGGGCCATCAATTCCGCCGTTTCACGCGCGCGGACCTGCCGATGATCGCGCGCTGGCTGCGAACGCCGGAAGTGGTGCGCTGGTGGGGCGATCCGCGGGAGCAGTTCGCGCTGGTCTCCGAGGATCTCGATCAGCCGCTGATGCGGCAATGGATCGTAACCCACGACGCGCGACCCTTCGGCTACGCGCAAGCCTATCCCGCACGGGCGTGGCCGCAACCGCATCTGGCGCACTTGCCGCAAACCGCCGCGGTCATCGACGCCTTCATCGGCGAACCGGCGATGCTGGGATGCGGCCACGGCGGCGCGTTCCTGCGGGCGCTGGCCGAAAAACTGCGCGCGGAGGGTGCGCCGGTTGTTGCGATCGACCCCGCCCACGACAATCACCGGGCGCGCCGCGCCTTTGCGCGCGCCGGCTTCCGCGGCGAAACCATCGTCCAGACCGCCGAGGGCCCCGCCGTGCTGATGCTGTTTTCGTAAGCGTCGGTGTAGGCGCGCGCCTATCGCAGCGAAATCGCGAGCCCGCTCAGATCGGCATTCACCATCAGTCCGGTTTCGCGGCCGCTCAGTTCCAGCACGGCGCCCTTTTCGTTGGTGAGCACGATCGCTCCAACGCCGGTGCCGACCGCAGCCCCGGCGCCGCCCGCGCCATACACGCCCGCGACATCCGATGGCCTGCTGATGTGGCTCACCCGGCCCGACAAGTAGGTCTGCGACGCGCCGAATACCAAGCCGGCGCTCAACCCGCCGATCGACAGCCGGTATTGTTGTCCATGAAAGGTCAACGTGCCCCGTCCGCCGGAGGCGCCGATGAACCAGCCGCCCTTGAGCACGGAAATCCGGATCATGCCTTCGTCCGCATAGGCGACCGACGACATGCTCACGCCCGCCAAAGCGACCAGAGCGATCAGCGCCTTGCGATATCCGAATGACATTATCGTTTTTCCTTTGAATCGTTGGGATCGCGCGAGCATGGCGGCAAACCTGCCGCGGGTCAATGAAGGCGAATGGGTCGGTGGCCCGCGCCGTCCGGCGCAGGTTCCCTCATCGGGGCGTTGAGAACACGGCGCGTATTGTTGTTGGTCTTGCCGGTGTGCGTGCGACCGGCGTTGTCGTCGGACGCCCGCTGCTCTCGCCGTCGTAGCGTCAGCGGCGCGTCGCCGGTTCGTTGAGTTGTAAAATAGGATGATTGCACGTAGGCTGCAAAGCACAGAAGGCGATCGCCAAGGGCCAAGGGTTTGCGTCCGGGCGCGCCGGCTGTGTGATGACCTTTGACGCAGGACCATCGGAATGCGCAGCAACGCGCGCGTTGGACCGCGATGGAGGAGACCTGTGACCGGCAAACGCAAGAAGATTGCCGTCGTCGTCGCCCACGGGATGGGCGAACAGATCCCGATGGAAACACTGCGGGGCTTTGTCGACTCCGTCTGGGTGGCGGACGGCGATGTTCAGTGGCCTTCGCCGGAGGATGAGAACCCCGCCGATATCTGGATCAAGCCCGACGCCGTCACCGGTTCGCTCGAATTGCGCCGGATCACCACCCGCTGGACCCGCTCCAAGGCCGGTCCGGAGGTCAAAGGCCCGCGCGTCGATTTTTTCGAGTTCTACTGGGCCGATCTCGCCGAAGGGACGACCGTCCAGGAAGTGTGGGATTGGCTGCGCACCCTGCTGATCCGGTGGCCGAAGGACGTGCCCAACGGCTTGATGGGCGCGTGGCTGTTGCTGTGGGCGGTTGCATCGTTGGTAGCGATCCTGTCGCTGCTCGCCTTGTCGCCCTGGCCCGGGGGACTCTGGCACGCCGGGTTTGCGGCAGCCGCCGCGGTCATTGGCTACTTCATGCAATCCATCGTGTCGCCCTATCTCGGCGACGTCGCGCGATATGTGCGCGCTGATCCACGCAATGTCGCCATGCGCCGATCGATTCGCGAACGCGGCCTCACATTGTTGAACGAGCTTCATGCCTGCGGCGCTTATGAACGCATCGTTGTGGTCGCCCACAGCCTCGGCACCATCATCGCCTATGACCTCGTCGCTTTTCTCTGGGCGACCCGCGACCAGGCCTTGCAACTACGCGAGGGCGAGCCCGCGTTCGAAAAATTGCGCGCGGTCGAGATCGCCGCCCAGACGCTCGCCAATGCGACGGGGACGGACCGGGCGCAAAAGCGCGAAGCCTATCGCCGCGCCCAGCGCGATTTTCGCCTCGCCCTGCGCTCCGACGCATCGCGGCCGAGAACCCCCGACCAGGAATGGCTGATCTCGGATTTCGTCACCCTCGGTTCGCCGTTGGCGCATGCGCAGTTCCTGCTGGCGCGAAATCAGTCCGATCTCGCCGAGAAAAAATCGGAATGGCTCTTTCCGACCGATTGGCCCGGCGTCCAGAAAATCGAGTCCGAGCAGCGCGCGAAAATCTGCGACCGCCCGGAGCCGGTCCCGCCGGACGTGTGGGGGCCCGACGCCGGGCTGTTTTCCTATTTCGTGGCCGATAAAACCTGGATGCTCCACTACGCCGCACCGTTTGCGGCCGTTCGTTGGACCAACATTTTCGATCCTCACCGCTGGATCTTCCAGGGCGATATCATTTCCGGGCCGGTCGCACCGGTCCTTGGTCAGGGCATTGTCGACATCGATTTGAAGGCGCTCCGCGGCCAATCGCGCGCCTTCAGTCACACGTTGTATTGGACGCTTCCAGAAGGCGGCGGCTCGGCTGCCGCCATCGACGCCCTGCGCAAGGCGGTCGCGCTGGTCGACTGATATCGCAAAGGCAAAGCTTTTTTGTGCCTCAGCCGACGCGCTCGACCCGCCCGGTCGTAAGGTCATAGACCGCGCCCACCACCCGGACTTTTTTGTCGTCGACGGCCTTGCTCAAGATCGGCGTCGCCGTCTTCAGCCTGTCCATCGTCAGCACCACGTTCTGCTTGATGGCGGCATCGAGGGTGTTGCCGCCTTTGTCGAGCACCGCCTTGACCGCCGGCGCAAGCGCGTTGACCAGCGAGGGCAGGTGACCGGGCAGCGTCGTGCCGTCCTTGATCGACTTGATCGCGGCGTCGACGGCGCCGCAGGACCGGTGACCGAGCACCATGATCAGCGGCGTGCCGAGCACGGCGACCGCGTATTCGAAGCTCGCCACGATATCGTCGTTGGCCAGGTTGCCCGCGACGCGGCATACGAACAGGTCGCCGCGACCGGTATCGAAGGCATATTCCGGCGCGATGCGCGAATCGGCGCAACTCAGGATACCGGCATAGGGGTTCTGGCCCTTGCTCAGCGCTTCACGCTCATGTTTGAAATCGTGACGCTTGGAAACCCCGGCGACATAGCGCGCATTGCCCTGCATCAACCGTTCGAGCGCCGCATCGGGAGAAAGCACATTGCCCGGTTTGGGCGCGGCCTTCGCCGGCGCCGCGAAGCTTGTGCCGACCATGGCAAGGCTGAGCGCCGCGCCGCCGGCAAGTTTGAGAAAGTTGCGCCGTTCCAGACTGGCTTCGGGACGGAGAGTCTTGGTCGCACTCTTGGTCACGCTCTTGGCCACACAATGACGGCACATGGCATCACTCCTTTGGTTGGGACCAGGAGCCTTTGGACGAGGGAGCCTTGGGACCACGGATCCTTTGGACCGAGCCTTGGACAAGGGGCGCCATTATGCGGCGAAATTGCTTACAGGTTGTAAACCGGACCGCCTCGCGTCAGTGACTCGAACGGCGCGGCGTTGGATTGCTCGGGTCCGGCGCTTCTTTGCGCTCGAGCAGAAAGCTCCCAAGATTGGCCAGAATATCCGCCATCAGGGTCGACTGGTCCTCCGGCGGCGCCATCAGGATCAGATCGGCCAGAACTTCCGTGACTTTCGCGGCGATGTCGGCGAGATCGGCCTCCTGGCCTTGCAATTGGGTCTCCAGCAATTCGTGAATGTCGCAATGTAAACACTCGGACATGGACGGCTCCTTGGCTCCGCGATGGCGGTTGACCGCTGTGGTCGCGCGCCGTCGCCGACGCCTGTTTCAATCAACCAGGAATAGACCGGTTCAGACAGGAATTCGATGCTGGAGACGCGTTCTGCGTCGAGATGTCGTTGATTACCGATGGGCAACGTGAGGGTAACATAAGGGTTGCTCAGTCGGCGGTGCGCGATGATGGAACCGCGACGGCCGGCCGAGGTTGTGCCTTGAGCGTTCGTCGTGACATTGGGAGAGGCGATGCCCGAGATTTTGACGGTCTCGATTCCGCACCAGCTGGGAAAGCAGGAGGCGCTGCGGCGCCTGCAATCCGGCATCGTGCAGGCAGAAGCGCAGTTCAGTTCGGTCCTGACCGTGCAGGAGCAGACCTGGACCGACAACCGCTTGCAGTTCGCCGTGCGGGCGCTCGGACAGAGCGTCAACGGATGGCTGGAAGTGGAAGAGACCACCGTGAAACTGGAAGTGATGCTGCCCTGGTTGATCGCGCGGCTCGCATCCAAGATCCAGGGCGTCGTCCAGCAGCAGGGCACCGGGCTGCTGGAGAAGAAATAACGACGGAATTGAAGGCGGCGCGTTGCAACGCCGCCCTCTCTCGCAATCACGTCAGGCTAAAGCCCCGCGGGGAGGCTGCGCGGTTACCAATAACCGCGACCGCGGCCCCAATACCCGCCGCCGCCGAACAACAACACCACCAGCACGATGATCAAGATGGTTTCCATGGGAAGCCTCCATTTGTGTTGCAGTGCGGCCTCAACCGCACCGAAAACATGTGTCGAACCATTAACTTGCTCGCGCCCTGATAGTTCCGGCGGGCGCGCAAAGCCGCCGAGAACGTAACGCGAACAAATGACTCGACATTGGCCGCCCGGCGGCTAGGCTCGCTGCGAAAGCCGAGGGAATCTCCCAAGGGAATCTCCTATGAGCGAACCGCACGAACCCGATCCCTCGGCGAGCGTCGAAGCTGCGAGCCCTGAATCCGAGAGCGTCGCCGCAGAGCGACTCGCGGCCGAGATGTTGCAAGCCGAGATCTTGCAAGCCGAGATCTTGCAAGCCGAGATCTTGGAATCCGAGATCTTGGAATCCGAGACCGATGCCGCGATTGCGTTGTGCGGCGGCGACGCCCGCGCGGCGTTGCGCGCGAGCTTGCTGGCCAACGCCTATCTGGAGGCCGAGGTCGAGCGCCTGAGCGAAGCGGTGTCGGCGGGTTTCGCGCGCGGACGGATCAGGCGCCGGCCCAAGTCCGGCGCGCAACAGGCGGGCTGATGACGGAGGATCGGACATGTCGGTGACCTATTACGTGGCGTTGCCGTTTCTGCGCACCGAGGACGGGATGGCGGCTGGCCAAGGCCAGGAATGCCCGACCGCGTCCGCCGCCATCCGGCGGGCCGAAACCATGGCGCACGACGCGGCGAACGCCGGCGCTCTCGCCTTCAAACGCTCCGGCGACCCGAACCTCGGCAGCTTCAACGACGCGACGATTTTGAAGACCTTTGGCGACACGCCGCAAAATCTCGATGAACTCTGAACCCGCGTCGCGTACTCATGTGTGATTGATCATGGGGCGGCCGAGCGAGATGGGGACAGCGACGCGAACCGGCCTGCGGATCGGCATCGATCTCGGCGGCACCAAGATCGAGGCGATCGCGCTTGACGACACCGGGGCCGTGCTGATGCGCCGCCGGGTGGCGACGCCGGCCGACAATTATGCGGCGATTCTCGCCGCCATCGCCGATCTTGTCACCACCGTCGAACACCAATGCGGCCAACGCGGCAGCGTCGGCATCGCGATCCCGGGCGCGATCTCGCAGCGGACCGGTCTGGTCAAGAACGCCAACACCGTCGTGTTGATCGGACATACGCTCGAATCCGACCTCGCGGACACGCTCGCGCGACCGGTGCGGCTCGAGAACGACGCCAATTGCTTTGCGCTCTCGGAAGCCGTCGACGGCGCCGCCGCTTCGGCCGCCATCGTATTCGGTGTCATCCTCGGAACCGGTGTTGGCGGCGCGCTGGTGGTGGACAGGCGCATCGTCGTCGGTCGCAACCGGATTGGCGGCGAATGGGGACACAACCCGCTGCCGTGGGCGCGAGCCGAGGATCACGCGCGCGCCTGCTATTGCGGAAAATCCGGATGCATCGAGACCTTTCTGTCGGGCCCCGGCCTCGCCGCGGACTATCGCCGTCGCGCCGGCAAGGAATTGAGCGCGCAGGACATCGTGCTGGCGGCCTCCGCCGGCGATGGTGTCGCCGCGGATTGTCTGGAGGCTTATCAGGATCGCCTCGCGCGCGGGCTGGCGTCCGTCATCAACGTGATTGATCCCGATGCGATCGTGCTCGGCGGCGGCCTCTCGAACATCGCGCAGCTTTATACGGCGCTGCCGCCGCTGATCGAGAAATATGCATTTTCCGACCGCATCGACACGCCGGTTCTGCGCGCGGCCCACGGCGATTCCAGTGGCGTGCGCGGCGCTGCCTGGCTCTGGCCGCTCACGGCCGCCGCCGCGCGGTAGGATGGGTGGAGCGAAGCGATACCCATCACGCTCGTACGATTCCTCAAGCGCAGATCCTGGCGCAAAAGAAATGGCCGGCCCGTGGGCCGGCCATGCTCGGCGGCATCCGTTGATGCGGCCGGTTCACTGTGCGGTTTAATTCCCGAGCGATTGCACCATGGCATCGCGGCCGGTTGCGTTGCCGTAACCGTAGTCGGCGCCCGGATAGCCGATCACTGCCGCGTTGCGGCCTTCGACGAAGCGCGGCGCGCGCTCGGTGTAGGATTGCTGGTGGCGGGAATGTTGCCGGCTGTTGACGACGCCTGAATCCTGGGCGAGCGCCGGGGTGGCAAAGGCCGCGATCAGGGCGGCGGCGAGCGTGATCTTGGTTCGGTTGGTCATGATGATCTCCTTCAAGTCATTCATCGGTCGGCGCTGATATCTGGTCTCGCCGACGAGTGGAAGTTAGGGATCTCTTCTGGATTCATCATCCACCGATCGTGAAACGGACCGTTTCGTCAGAGTGGGGAATAAATCCGGAGTCCGCCTGAATTCGACGCGCCGCGGCAGTGGGATCTCGCGGAATCGCAAACGCGCTTCGTACGGGCCGAGCGCGTCGTTTGGCGCAAGTTAAAACATGCCGCAAAAAAATGACCGGCCCAATCGGGCCGGCCATTTTCGGATGCATCCGTGTGATGCGATCGGGTGTCGCTTAGTTTCCGAGCTGTTGCACCAGCGCGTCGCGGTCGCTCGAGGTGCTGCCCTCGACGTTGCCGATCACCGCGGCGTTGCGACCCTCGACAACCGAAGACTCATAACGTGCCTGGTGGCTCTTGGTGATCTGCCCGTCCTTGGCCAGAGCGGGAGAAGCAAAGGCCGCAATCAGGGCGGCGGCAAGCGCAATCTTGGTTCGGTTGGTCATGATGATCTCCATCGTAAGTCATTTAAACGCCGGCTTCGAAGCACAGGCCTCGCGCCGACAGACGGGAGATGGGGATCGTGCTGGGGAGAAATAATGCGCGCGTGATGAAACGGACTATTTCATGGGAGTGGGGAATAAACCCGGGCCCATAGCATGGTCCTGATGTGCGGCCGCGCATCGCGCTAGAATGTGAGTTAACGCCGCTGTGATCGGCCTTGGCCGCGATTCGTTAACGCCAATTCGTCCGCGCGCTCACTATTGCGCTCACATTATAATGTCCGCCGCATCATGTCCGCGGCCTTCTCCGCGATCATGATGACGGCGGCATTGGTATTGCCGCCGATCAGGCTCGGCATGACAGACGCATCGACCACGCGCAGCCGGTCGACGCCCTTGACCCGCAGCTGCGGATCGACGACCGCGGTCGGATCGGAGACGGCCCCCATCCGACAGGTGCCGACCGGATGATGCACGGTCACCCCGGTCTCCCGGATGAAGGCGTCGATATCGGCGGGTGCGGTGACATCCGGCCCCGGCGCGATTTCGCGATCGATGAATGGGGCGAGCGCCGGCTGCGCGGCGACGGTGCGGATCATCTGCAGGCTGTCGCGCAGCAGGCGCCGGTCGTCGTCGGTGGAGAGAAAATTTTGCTTGATGCGCGGATGCGCGGTCGGCTCCGCCGAACGCAGCGTGACGGTGCCGCGGCTCTGCGGGCGCAGCAGCGCGACCCGGCAGCCGAAACCGTCCGGCGACGGCGCGATGAACGGCGCAAAATAAGGTTTGGTCGGAAACGGTGCCGCCAAAAACAAAAACTGAATATCGGGCACCGCGGCAGCGGGATGGCTTTTCAGGAACGCGGTGAGGCCGATCGGGATATCGCTGGCGAATCCGCGGCCGAACACATAGGCCGACACCGCCGACCACGCGAGCTTGTCGAGCCGCATGGATTTCTGGAACGGACTGATCTCGCGCCGGGTGTAGCGCGCGAGATAGGACATGTGGTCCTGGAGATTCTGTCCGACGCCCGGCAACGGCGCGGTCACCGCAATGCCGTGCGGCTTCAGCTGTTCGGGATCGCCGATGCCGGACAGCATCAGCAGCTGCGGGCTGTTGATCGTTCCCCCGCACAGGATGACTTCCTTGCGGCAATGAAATGTGCGGCTTGCGCCGTTGACGACGCAGGCGACGCCGCGGGCGCTGCGTCCGTCCATCACGATGCGTGTTGCCAGCGCATTGACCTCGACGCGCAGATTGGCCCGCTTGCGGGCCGGCCGCAGATAGGCGGTGGCGGCGCTGCTGCGTCGGCCGTTGCGGATCGTCTCCTGGATGACGCCGAGGCCTTCCTGTTGTTCGCCGTTGTAGTCGTCGGTGTGCGGATAGCCCGCGCTGCGACCGGCGGCCATGAACGCCGCCAGCAGCGGGTCGCGATAGCGGCTCTCGCGCACCGACAACGGGCCGTCCTTGCCGCGATAGGGGCTGGCAGGACCGTCCCAGGTCTCCGCCTTGCGAAAATACGGCAGCACGTTGGCGTAGGACCACTCCGGCAGTCCGCCCTCCGCCCAGCGGTCATAGTCGGCGCGATGCCCGCGCACATAGGCCATGACATTGACCGAGGACGAGCCGCCGATGACCTTGCCGCGCGCGCATTCGATGCTGCGGCCGTTCATCGTCTCTTCGTTGTCGGTGAAGTACATCCAGTCGTGCAAACGGTTGGGAAAGATCTTGCCGATGCCGAGCGGAATGTGAATCCAGGGATCGCGATCCCAGTCGCCGGCTTCGAGCAACAGCACCTTGGTCGCCGCGTCTTCGGTCAGCCGGTTGGCCATGACGCATCCGGCCGAGCCGGCGCCGACGACGATATAGTCGAATTCCATGGGATCCATTCCGAAGCGTGACGATCTCACACGACGTTACAGCATGCCGCGGAGCGTCGCGCGCTGACGGCGGGGCTCCAGGTGCGTGGCGAACACCCGATCCCAGAATCCGGTGGTCACGCCGTAATTGCCGGGGGTGCTGTGGTAATGGTGCGCCATGTGCCGGACGCGGGCGCGGTAGAGCAGGGTCCCCGGCTTGGGTTCGGCGTGATGCGAGAGGTGGTGCACCAGCATATAGCCGGTGTAGCCGAGCAGCGCGCCGCTGGCGAAGCCGCTGGCCGCGACCAGGCCCACCGAGAGCAGCGGCGCGAAGAACACCGCCAGGATGATGGCGACACTGACAAACGAGGGAGCGCCGATCATGGCGCGCGGCTTCAGATGGTGGGCGTCGTGGAATTTCTGAAAAAACGCAACGCGATGATAGACCCAGCGGTGCACGGCATACTCGACCAGTGTCCAGGCGCCGATACCGGCGCACAGCATCAGCAGCCACCAGCCCGCGGTCTCGATGTTACGGCCGGCCAGCGCCAGGGTGGCGAGCACCATCATGGCAACCGGACAAGCAACGAAATCGCCGAAATAGAGAAACTTGCTCAGCTTCATGTCTGCCCTCGGCCCCGGGTGCCCCCGATCAGGACACACTAGCATAAGAACAGGTTGATTTGCGGCAAAGGCGTCCCCGGTAAAACGCTGGTTTGCTGCAATATTCCTTCTTTGTGGTAACGTGGTCCGATGGCGTAAAAGCCATCCGTACGTATCGAATTGGACTACGCTACGAAAAGCATGTCCGAGCCAAGGTGCAGCCGATGCACCGTCCACTGTCCTCACGGCATATAGGCGCCGCCGTTGAGCCACAGCGTCTGCCCGGTCATGTAGCCGCTGTCCGGCCCCAGCAGGAACATGATCGGTCCGACGACATCCTCGACCACGGCGATGCGGCGCAGCGGAATGCTGGCGCTGTAGGCCTTGATATCCAGCGCGATCGCATCGCCCTCGTCGGAGCGGCCGGTTCCCCCGCGCAGGAACGCGGTGTCGACGGCGCCGGGTGCAACCGCGTTCACGCGCACGCGCGGCGCGTGCTCGAGCGCCAGCGTCTTGGTCAGCGCGATCATGCCTGCCTTCGCCGCCGCATAGGCCCCGTGATTGGGCCGGATATAGCTGCCGAGCCCGGATGAAATGTTGACCAGGCTTGGCGCGTTGCCGTTCTCAAGCAGTGTCATCGCCGCCTTGCAGGCGAGAAAGGTGGTGCGCAGATTGCCGGCGATGGTGGTGTCGAAGTCTTCCGCCGAGGTCTGCGCGAGCGATCGCAGGTCGATCAGGAAGCCGGCGGCGTTGACGAAACCCTCGAGCGCACCCCATTGCGCCTCAAGGGCGCCGAAGGCCGCGGCAACGGAGGCCGCATCGGCGCCGTCCACCGCAATGGCGACGGTCGCTTCCGGCGGCGGATGGAGGCCGAGCGACACCGGCAGATCAAGCACCGCGACGGCGTCGCCGCGGGCAAGGCAGGCAGCGACAACGCCGCGGCCGATGCCGCCGCAACCTCCCAGGATGGCGATACGCCGTTGACCCATGCTCGGTGTCCCGCGCGCGCTTACGGACAGGAATCCACCGCCCATTGATCGAACAGGTTCCATTTCTGGTCCTTGATCTCGATCACGAAGCCCGGCAGCTTGGCATCGCGCGCGTCGTTGAAGCACGTATTGTCGCCGGTGATGCCGGTGAAACGGATGCCGGTCAGCGCGTCGCGGATCGCCGTGCGTTCGGCAGCCACCTTCGCCGGATCGCCGGTCACATTGGCTTTTTCCATCGCCTGCTTGAGCAGATAGACGATGTCGTAAGCCTGGGCGTCGGTGTGGTGCGGAATTTTCTTGGTGGCGAGGCCGCGCTTGGCGTTCTCCTCGGCGAATTTCTTGGTGAAGGCGCGGGTCGCGTCGGTGCGGTCCCACCAGAAGCCCGCGACGATCAGCATGCCGTCGGCGTCGGGGCCGAACAGGTCGAGCGAGTTCGGATCTGCGAAAATCTGCGAGCCGATGACGCGGCCCTGGAATCCCTGCCGCCGCAGTTCCTTGATCACCTTGCCCGCGCTATCGGGGGTGGCGGCGAGCGCGATGACATCCGGTTTGCGTTCGAGCGCCTGCGCGACCTGCGGCGACACGTCGAAGCTTTGATACTGGAACGCGATCGGTTCGCCGAATGCGATGTTGTTCGCCTTGAAGATCGCCGGATAGAACTTGGTGCCCGACGTATTCGAGACCCGTTCGTCGGAGACGTAGAGGATCTCGGCCTTGTCGATCGTGATCGACTTTCGCCGCAGCGTATTGATCAGGCGCGTGAACTGGGTGCCCTCGTCGGCGGTGAGACGCCAGGCATAGGAAAATCCGGCGGTCAGTCCCGGTTGCGACGCCGCGTTCGGGATCTGCACGATGCCCAGGCGTTCGCCGACCGGAAACGCAACCGCCGCTTCGCTCGATGAAAACGGCCCGACGATTGCGAGCGCGTTGTCGTCCTGCGCGAATTTCTGCGTCGCTGTCGCGGCCTGCTTGGGATCGCTGCCGGTGTCGAATTTGATCAGCCGGATCTTCTTGCCGTTGATGCCGCCTTTGGCGTTGATCTCATCGACGGCAATGTCGACGGCGGTTTCGGTCGCTTCCCCGACCGACTTGAGCACGCCGGACTTCACCAGGCTGAGACCGATGACGATGTCCTCGGCCGCGGCCGGCTGGCCCGCCGATGCGGCGAGCACCAGGAGTGCGGCCAACGCCGCCACCGCGTCCCAGAATTTGCCCCGTGAGTTTGTCATGCCTGTTCTCCTCTTGGCGCCACCGGCCACCGTTACGCTTGCCCCAGATACGCGTGCGCCAGCCGATCGCTCTGGCGCAGTGTTTCGGCTGGGCCCTCCAGGACGACCCGGCCGAGTTCCATCACCAGACCGCGCGAGGCGACGTCGAGCGCCATCTGGGTATTCTGTTCGACCAGCAGGATCGCCAGGCCCTCTCGGCGCAAGCTCTCGATCAAGGAAAACAGCTGTTCCACCAGCAGCGGCGACAGCCCGAGCGAGGGCTCGTCCAGCATCATCAGCCGTGGCTTCGCCAGCAACGCGCGACTGATCGCGAGCATCTGCTGTTCGCCGCCGGACAGCACCGATGCCGGCATCTTGCGACGCGCCGCGAGATTGGGAAACCGGTCGTAGATGCCGTCGATGTCGCGCGCGACCGCGGAGTCCCGGCGGCAATAGGCACCCATCTGCAGATTTTCGTGCACGCTCAGTCCGAGCACGATCTGGCGCGCTTCCGGCACCAGCGCCAGATGTCGGCGCAGTCGCTGCGGCGGCGACAGCGCAGTAATGTCGGCGCCATCGAACAGGATGCGCCCGCCCGCGACCGGGGTCAGACCCTGCAGAGCCCGCAGCAAAGAGGTCTTGCCGGCGCCGTTGGCGCCCAGCACCGTGACCAGCTCGTCCTCGGCAATCGACAACGATACGTCCTTGACCGCATGGTTGCGGCCGTAGCGTACGTCGAGCTCGTCGACCTCAAGCAGCAGGACGGCCTCCCGTCGCTGCGACCCGGCGGCTGCCGAGATAGGCGGCGCGCACCAGTTCGTCGTCTTGCACCGCGTCGGTCGGGCCTTGATAGATCAGCCGGCCGAAATTCAGCACCAGGGTGCGCTCGCAGAGATCGTGCACGAACGCCATGTCGTGTTCGACCACCAAAAGCGTCAGTCCGTCGCGGCTGACCGACTTCAGGAACGTCGACAGCTCCGCGGTTTCGCGCGCATTGAGCCCGGCCGCCGGCTCGTCCAGCATCAGCAGGCGCGGCCGGCTCATCAGCGCGCGCACCACCTCGATCTTCTTGCGCACGCCATAGGGCAGGCCGGACACCTCCGCATCGGGATCGACATCGATCCCCGCATCGTGCAGGCTCTGTTCCGCCAGTTGCCGCCAGCCGCGTTGCCAGGAGAGCGGCAGCATCTGCGCGCCGAGCCCGGATGCGATCGTGTGCTGCCCCAGCATGATGTTTTCCACCACCGACAGGTGCGGCATCAGCCGGATGTTCTGGAACGAACGCGCGAGGCCCGCGCGCACCCGCAGGCGCTGCGGCAAGGATTCGATTCGCCGTCCCGCGAGCAAGAGGGTGCCGCCATCGAGCGGGTAGACGCCGGAAATCAGATTGAACAAAGTGGACTTGCCAGCCCCGTTCGGTCCGATCAATGCCATCCGGGTTCCCGCCGGCACCGCGAAGCTGATGTCGTCGGCGACGGTCAGTCCGCCGAACCGCTTCATCACGCCGGAGACAACGAGCGCGGGATCAGCGTCCATGCGCCATCTCCGCTGCAGGGATGGCCGGGCGGCGGAACAGGCGATGCACCAGCGCGCGGGTCACGATGCCCTCCGGCCGCACCACCATCATCAGCACGATGGCTGCGCCGAAAATGACGTAGCGCCAGGCGCCGCCGATCCTAAGCAATTCCGGCAGCAGGGTGAAGAACAGGCTGCCGAACAGCGGCCCCCAGGCGGTCTGGGTGCCGCCGATCAGCACGAACAGCAGCACATAGATCGACAGCAGAGAGTTGAAATACTGCGCCTCGACAAAACTGAAATTGTGCGCGTACAAGGCGCCCGACAAGCCGGCAAACGCCGCGCCGATGGTAAAGGCCGTAACCTGCACCGCGCGCACGTTGACGCCCATCACGGCGGCGGCGGCTTCGTCGTCGTTGATCGCGCGCATGGCGAGGCCAAGCCGCGTCGCCAGCAGATAGAACGTTGCGACGGTGACGGCGACGGCGCTGAGCGCCAGCACCGGCAACTCGATATGGGCGGGAACCACCATGCCGATGGCACCGCCGAAAAACTCCGAGCGCAGCAGGAATCCGGCGATCATTTCACCGAAGGCGAACGTTGCCAGCACCAGGTAGACCCCGCGCGTGCGCAACACCGGGAAGGAAATCAGGAAGCCGATCGCCCCGGCGATCAGCATGGCCGCCGGAATGGTGTAGGCGACCGGCAGTCCGGCGAGGCTCGACAGCGCCGCGGCCGCATAGGCGCCAATCGCCTGGAATCCGGCGCCGCCGAGATTGATCTGTCCGGCCGCTGCCGGCACGAAGATGCCATAGGCGAAAATCAGATTGATGCACAGGATCGCCAGCGTGCCGGAGAGGTAGCCGCTCATCGCCGCGGCCTCGGCCATGTCCCGTCGCCTGCGGTGCCTGCCGGGATTGCGCGCGGCATTACATCTTGCCCTTGCCGATCGACGCCGCGCCGAACAATCCCTTGGGCCGCAGGATGATGATTCCGAGCAGCAGCCCCCACACCACCATCTGCACGGAATCACCGCCGAAAAAATGGATCGACAGGGTTTCCGCAACGCCGACCAGCAGCCCGCCGGCGATCGCCCCCCAAATCGAGCCGATGCCGCCGAGCACCATGGCGGCGATGGCCTTGTTGCCGACGTTGTCGCCCATGAACGGCGAGACGGTGCCGTAATTGACAGTGAACAGCGCCCCGGCGATGCCGGCGAGCAGGCCGGTGAGAATGAACACCACAGGCACGATGCGCCCGACCTCGACGCCGAGCAGCGACGCGGTGTCGGGACTTTCCGCGATCGTGCGCAGCGCGCGACCGGTCTTGGTCCGCTTGAGGATTGCGCTCAGGCAGGCGACGACGGCGACCGCGGCGATGAAGCTCGCGAGTTGCGGCAGGCCCAGCACCATCCCGAACACATGCACGTCGGACTTGAACGGCACCGCGAAACGCTGCGAGTCCGAGCCCATCGCGATCAGCACCAGGTGCTCGAATATGAGCAGGAAGCCGAGCGAGGAGACCAGCGGAATCGCGTGCTCGGTGGCGTCGCCGTGCCGCACTTTCAAGTAGCGGAAGGTGAAGCGCTCGACAACAAGCGAGGCGACGACCGCGACCAGGATCCCGAGCCCCAGTGCCGCGAGCCAGGCCCAGGGGCCGGCGAAGCCGACCACGGTGCCGTTGGCGCTCAGACCCCAGGCCACCATGCCGGTCAGCATGAACAGGGTGGGGATGGTGAAATTCAGGAAGTTGAGCACGCCGATGGTCAGGGTGAAGGCCACCGCCATCATCATGTAGATCGAGCCGAGCATCAGGCCGGCGGCGATCTGGCGCACGATCACCGGGCCGCCGACGGCGATGCCGATGCCCAACGCAATCACGACGACAAGGACGGCCGTCGACGGCCGGTCGAGGATGGTGCGCACGAAGGCGCGCGGCGCCGCCAGGCTCATGACGGCCGCGGCGGAATGTGGGTCGCGTGCTGTTCGCGATAGCAGTCGGCGACCTCCTCGCGGCTCGCCCACCACACGCCGTCGAACTGCTGCGCATAGGCCAGGAACTGCCGCAGGATCCCGGCGCGATGCGGCACGCCGGTGACATGCGGATGCAGGCCCACGTTCATCATCATGCCGGTGCGTTCGCCCTCAGCGTACAGCACGTTGAATTGTTCCTTCATGCACGCGAGCGCGGCTTCGTTGGTGAGGCCGCGTCGCAGCAGCAGCGTGAAATCGTTGATCTCGATCGAGTACGGCACGCCGACGATCGCGCCCTTCGGCGTGTCGATCATGTAGGGCTGGTCGTCGTTCATCAGGTCGCACCAGAACTTCAGGCCGTTCTCGGCCAGAATGCCAGGCGTCTGCGTGGTCCCGCGCAGCGAGGAGGACAGCCATCCCTGCGGCTTGCGTCCGGTCGCCTGCTTGTAGACTTCGAGCGAGGTCTCGATGATGCGGCGTTCCTCGTCGGGACGGTGCTGCAGGTGGCACAGCAACTCGCCCTGTTCGTAATTGTGCGGGATCAATTCGAAGCCGCGCTTGAGCGCGCCGTCGATGATGGCGCGACGTTCGAGCGCGAGTTTCGCGTTCATGGTGCAACTGGCGCGCACGCCGGCGTCGACAAAGGCATCGAACAGACGCCAGACACCCATGCGCTGCCCGTATTCCCGCCATGAGAAATTGGGGAAATCAGGGATGTTACCGGGCAGCATGTCGGGCAGGATCGCCGGGCCGCCGGCGTAATACGGCGCGGCTGACTCCTTCAGAAGATCCCAGAATTCCAGGTTGATCGTGATGATCAGCGCGAGCCGCTTGCCTTGCGGCCAGCGCAGCGGGCCGCGCTCGGGGAACGGCACGAACGGATACTGCATCGCGTGCAACGGCCTTTCGCCCGGCAGGGCTCATCCAATGATCGCTTGCGGCGCCCAACAAAGCCCGTCATCTTTGTCCGGACAACTCAATGAAGACTGACCCCGCGGCGCCTGTCAAGGAAACCAATGCCGAAAACTGCGAGCCAAACCGCTGCGAACCAGCACGCTTCAAACCAGGACGCTGCGAGTCGAGACGTTGTCATCGTCGGCGCCGGCCCGGTCGGGCTGGTCACCGCCAACCTGCTGGTGGACGAGGGCATCCCGGTCGTCGTGATCGAATCCTGTGAGCAATTGCCGCACGATCTGCGCGCCTCGACCTTTCATCCTCCGACCCTCGACATGCTGGAGCGCTTCGGCGTCGTCGACGCGATGGTCGCGCAAGGCCTGATCTGTCCCACCTGGCAGTTTCGCGACCGCACCGATGGCGTGATCGCGACCTTCGAACTGGCGCTGCTGGGACGCGATACGCGGCATCCATATCGGTTGCAGTGCGAGCAATGGCGTCTGGGAGAATTGCTGTATGGCCGGATCAGGAATCATCCCTTGGCGACCGTGCGGCTCGGCGTCTCCGCGATCGCGGCGCGACAGAGCAGCGACGGCGTCGAGGTCGACGTCACGTTGCCGGACGGGTCCGCCCAAACCATCGCCGGCGCTTTCGTCATCGGCGCCGACGGCATCGGCAGCGTCGTGCGCAAGGCGATGGGCGTCGCCTTCGACGGCATCACGATTCCGGAAATCTTCCTGACCCTGTCGACCACCTATGACTTTCGCGAGGCGATGCCGGACATCGCCAATATTTCCTATCTGTCCGACCCGCGCGAATGGTTCGTGCTGATCCGGACCGCGCGGGTGTGGCGCGCGCTGTTTCCGGTCGACGCCGCGCTGTCGGACAGTGACGTCACCTCGCCGGAACGGGCGGAACGCCTGCTTCAAGGCGCGGTTGGCCGCAGCGTGCCCTACGAGGTCAGCCACCGCACCGCCTACCGCGTGCACGAGCGGGTGGCCTCAAGCTATGTCAACGGACGCATGATGATCGCCGGCGACGCCGCGCATGTGAACAATCCGCTCGGCGGCATGGGGCTGAACGGCGGCATCCACGACGCCTACAATCTCAGCCGCACGCTTGCCGAGGTGATCCGCGGCGCACCGATCGAACTGCTCGGTCGCTACGACCGGCAGCGCCGCAAGGTCGCCCTCGACGTCGTGCAGCAGACCGCGTTGCGCAACCGCGCGATCCTCAACACCCGCGAGCCGACGGCGCGCCAAGCCTATTACGACGAGCTCCGCCGCATTGTCGACGATCCGGCCAAGCATTACGATTATGTGTTGCGAACCTCGATGATCCAGTCGCTGCGCGACTCCGAACAGATTGCGTAAGTCCATCCTCACGACCGGGCGCGACGTGGTTCGTAGGATGGGTAGAGCGCAGCGAAACCCATCTCCACCCTCGCCGCGATGACGTCACGCGCGAACTTGGCGACGTGTGCCTGCACCGACCCGCGGAATACGCTGGGGGTACCGCGCGCGATGGGTTTCGCTTCGCTCTACCCATCCTACGGAGCTGCTACGCACTGCCTTCCACGATCGGCCGATAGCCCGCGCCGTCCCGCGCCACCCGCAGCGTCGCGGCGCGCAGATGGGCCGGCAGCAACACCGCGTCTTCCTCCACCGCCCGTTGCAGCAACGCACGCCGTGTACGCACTGCCTGCGCCGGATCGAAGCAGAAGGCGCTGGACCAGTCCGGGTGGCAGACCTGCACCGGGCTGTGGATTGCATCCCCGCACAGGATGACCGGCGGCGCGCCGGTCGCCAGTTCAAGCCCGATCTGTCCCGGAGCATGACCGGGGAGCGCGATCAACCGTGCGCCCGGTGCGATCTCGCTGTCGGTCGATGCCGGAACCAGCAGTCCGCGCTCGATGATCGGCTCCACGCTGTCCTGGAAACTGCCGTGATTGGCCGCCTCGGAGTCCTGCGCCTCGCGCCGGCGGAGGTCGATTTCGGTCTGGCTGATTACGTAGCGCGCATTCGGAAATGTCGGCACCCACCGGCCTTGCTCCAGCCGGGTGTTCCAGCCGACGTGATCGGCGTGCAGATGCGTGCACAGCACGATGTCGACGGCTTCGGGCGTGCAGCCGGCGGCCTGGAGATTGGCGAGATAGCGGGTGCCTTCGCGCCTGTCCCAGTCCGGGCGGCGCGGGCGCGCCTTATGTTCGCCGACGCAGGTATCGATCAGGATGGTCAGGCCGCCCAGGCGGATGACATGGCTTTGGATCGCGAGCAGCAGCGTGCCGCCGGCGAAATCCGCGTGCCCCTTTGGCAGGATCGGCGCAAGCGCCCGCAGTTGCGCGAGGCTCGCGGTCGGAAACAGCGTCTGGATCGGCAGCACGAAGGGATCGAGATCGACCACCCGTCGGATGCGGGCATCGTCGCGCACCAGGACGTCATGGCTCGCCATTGTTACCTCGGGCTTTTTTCACCTCAGGATTGGGTCACCTCAGAATTCCGCCATCAGCCGGCCGAAACCTTCCATCCGGTCGTCGATCCCGTTGGTGCGCAAGGCATGCCAATAGGTCGCGGTATTGATCGCCAGGATCGGCTTGCCGAGCCAGATTTCGGCGGCCGCCGCCAGCCGCACCATCGACAGGTTGGTGCCGACCTGCACGATGGCGTCGACGTCGTCGCCGTCGAGTTTGCGCAGCGCCTCCCGCAGCGTGTCGGTGGTCTGCTCCGCGATCTGCGTCCACGACGTACATTGCAGCGCCAGGTCGCGCACGACCGTGAAACCCATGTCGGTGAAGTAGCGCGCCACTTCGGCGTTCATCACCGGCCAATACGGCGACAGGATTGCGATCCGCTTGACCCCGCCATAGCGGCGCAGCGCCGCGGTGCAGGAATGGCTGCCGATGCTGATCTTCACTCCCGACGCGTCCTCGACCTGGCGCGTGAACGCGTCCGCGCCCTTGGCGCCGTCGAAGAAGGTCACCGCCGACATGCCCATCACCAGGGACTGCGGCGCGCAGGTCATCACGCTGCGCACGGCGTCGAGCACGTTCGCCGCGATCACTTCCGCGCCGGCGCGGAAGCTCTCGTTGCTCACGGCGCTGGCGTCGGGCGTATAGATCCGGCTGTAGTGATTGGTGACGCCGGGCGGCCGCATGTCGTCGAAATCCGGCTGCACCACGGTATTGGTGGAGGGGCCCAGCACGCCGAATTTCCGGCGCCAACCCAGCACGTCCGTCATCGCAATCTGTCCTTCTGCACGTCTACGCGGCAGCCAGCAATTGTTCGCTGCTCATCAGGTCGGCATATTTCTGGCCCATGTCGAACAGGTTCGCCTCGTGCGGGCCGAGCGCGCGATCGCCGACGCAATCGGTGAGAACCACCGTGCGCAGATTGTTGGATACCGCGTCGACCACGGTGGCGCGGACGCAGCCCGAGGTCGTGCAGCCCGCGACCAGCAGCGTATCGATGCGCTGCCAGATCAGCCAGCCTGCGAGCTCTGTGCCGAAGAATCCCGACGCCTGCCGCTTGCGCACGATCAGTTCGCCGGCGGCCGGCCGAACCGCGTCGACGAACTGGCTCAGTGGACTGCGTTCGGTCAGCGTCAACAGGCCGGGCGCCTTCAGCGCAAACGCGCCCGCATCCGATCCATCGTCGGCGTAGACCACGCGGGTGTGGGCGATCGGCCAGCCGCGCGCCCGGGCCTGCGGCAGGAATTTGGCAGTGGCGGCGATGGCGGCGGGAATATTGCCGCCGCCGAAATGCGCGGGGTCGTTGAAGCCGACCACGAAATCGACGACAACCAGCGCGATCGTCTGGCCCAAGCCCGCGGTCTGCCCGAGCCCCTGGCGGGCATAGATCTCAAGTTCTGTCATGGACCCATCATTCGGGTGGAGAACGTGCGATGACGCTGGCACAAATGCGCTGTCCGGACAAATACGCCCGTGCTGGGGTGCCCCGCGTCTTTGGGGCTTGATTTGGCTGAAATGTCCGGACAAGTTGTCCAGCTCGAAACTCAAGAACAAGGCTAGGGGACGCTATGGCTGATTCCTCGCTGCGGCAGGAGCTTTCGCGCGGAGGATTCATCAGCGCTCCCGGGGTTTATGACATGATCTCGGCGCTGGTCGCCGACCGCATGGGCTTCAAGGCGCTCTATGTGACGGGCTACGGCACGGTCGCGTCGGCGCTCGGACTGCCCGATGCGGGCCTTGCCACCTATACCGACATGATCGAGCACGTCGGGCGCATCGCCGAGATGACACGCACCCCGGTCATCGCCGATGCCGACACCGGTTACGGCGGCCTGCTCAATGTTCGCCACACCGTGCGCGGCTACGAGAAGGCGGGCGTCGCCGCCATCCAGATCGAGGATCAGGAGTTCCCCAAGAAGTGCGGCCATACCCCGAACCGGCGCGTCATCCCGCTCGAGGACATGGTGCGCAAGATCAAGGTCGCGGTGGACAGCCGCTCCAGCGCGGAGTTTCTCGTCGTCGCGCGCACCGATGCCCGCACCGGCCGCGGCCTCGACGAAGCGATCCGCCGCGGTGTCGCCTATGGCGAAGCCGGCGCCGATATCGTTTTCATCGAATCGCCGGAGAGCGAGGCCGAGCTGATCGAGATCGCGCGGCATATCGACAAGCCGCTGCTGGCCAACATGGTCAATGGCGGGCGCACGCCGATGCTGCCGGCGGCGCGGCTGAAAGAGATCGGATTTGCCATCGCCATTTTCCCGGCGCTGGGATTTCTCAGCGCCGCCGAGGCGCTGCGCGCGGCCTATGCGGACCTGCAGAAAAACGGTACCACCACGGCGGCGGTGCCGGTGTTCTCGTTTGCGGAGTTCAACGAGCTGATCGGCTTCAAGGACGTCTGGGACTTCGAGCGGCGTTATCCGGAAATCGAATAGGGCAGGGCATGGCCGGTTCAGTCAGAAAATCGGACGGCGGGCGCACCATGACGACCAACGCGCCCCGCTACGTTCAGATCTTCAATGCGCTCACCCGGCGGATGGAAAGCGGCGAATATCCGGTCGAGATGCGGATGCCGACCGAAAGCGAACTCTGCGACGAATTCGGCGCCAGCCGGTTCACCGTGCGCGAGGCGCTGCGGCGGCTGGTCGACCAGGGCATGGTGGAGCGCCGGCAGGGCGCCGGCAGCATCGTGGTCGCGGTCAGGCCGCGGGCGCGCTACGTGCAGTCGCTGTCCTCGATCGCCGATCTCTTCCAGTTTGCGCTCGACACCCACTACGAACTGCTCTCGACGGCGGAGGTTGCGCTGTCGGCCGAAGTCGCCGCCGGCGTCGGCGGTGAGAGCGGCGCGCGCTGGTGGCTGGTCAGGGGATTGCGCCGCACCGAACGCGGCGGCAGCGTGGTCTGCTACGTCCACTCCTATGTGCCGCGCCGCCTCGGCCGCTTCGTCCGTGAATTCCGCCGCTGCGTCGGACCGTTCTACGCCCACCTCGCCGAGCGCTCGGGCGAGGAGATCATCGAGGTCGAGCAGGAACTGCATGGCGAGCCGATGAACGAGGATCTCGCCAGCCGGCTGGAGCGCACGCCGGGCACCATGAGCCTGTGCGCGCTGCGCCGCTACACCACCCGGCGCGGGACGCTGATCGCGTCCTACAACTGGCACGTGGCGGAAGAATTCCACTCTCGCATGAAGCTGATGAGGTCGATCTGATGCGCCCGTGGGTCCGGCCGCGCGCCCGGCGATGACACCCGCCATCCGCCTTGCCGCCGGCTCCGGCCCGACCTTCGGCGTCGACGATCTCGCCTGCGCCGCGGCAACCCATCTCGGCTGCTGGTCGGACCAAGGTCTCGATGTCACCTGGACGCCGGTGCGCGGCGGCGTCGCCGCGATCCAGGCCGTGCTCGACGGCAGCGTCGACGTTTCCTATGGCGGACTGGGGCCGGTGCTGAAAGCCCGCGCCGAGGGCAAGCCGGTGCGCGTACTGGTCTCGATGGCCCGCGCGCTGGCGCAGAATCTGGTGGCGCAAAAGCATATCATCGAGCCGGCGCAGATCGCCGGCGCTTCGTGGGCGATCGACGGCGTCGGCGCGCTCAGCCATCACATGGCGCGGCTGATCGTGCGCGCCCTCGGCATCCCTGACGCGGCGGTCGACTGGCAGGTGGCAGGCCCGCCGCCGGAACGCATCGCGCGGCTGCTCGCGGGAACCATCGACGTCTCGCTGTTGCGGGTCGAGGAGGCGCTGGCGCTCTCGCTCGATCCCGGCAACGGCCTGCATACGCTGCTCGGCTTTTCGGAGCTACAGACGCTCGTGCCGTTGCAGCCGCACGGCGTGCTGGCGGCGCGACAGGACTATATCGGCGCCCATCCGGACACGATGCGGCGGCTCGCCCACGGTATGATCGTCGCCTCCCGCCGCCTGCACGATGATTTTGCTTCGTTCCGGAAGGTCTACGATCACTACGTGACGGTCTCGGTTTCCCCCGACGACGTGCAGCGGATCTGGCAGCAGGAGCGCGCCTCCGGCGGCTTCGCGCGCGACGGCGAAGTCACCCGGGCGCATTGGGACGGCCAGATCAGGTCTTACGCCGAACTCAATCCGGAGCTTGCGGCCATCACCTATGACGATGTGGTCGACCCGCGATTTGTCGCGCAGGCGCTGGAGGAGGTCGGGCGGCGGGGGGAGAGATCGTAACGGCGGTCATGCCATTCCGAGCGGCGAACGCGAGGCCGTGACGACGCTGATGCGTCCACCCATTCCCCGTCATTCCGGGGCGCGCGACTTTGTTTGTCATTCCGGGGCGCGGGCGAAGCCCGCGAACCCGGAATCTCGCGAGGCACGGACGCTGAGAGTGCAGACAACCCCGCTGCTCGAGATTCCGGGTCCGCCGCTCTGCGGCGGCCCGGAATGACGGCGCTGGGTCAGCGTCCCCATCACCCGATCTCCGCCGCCGCCTTGAGGCCGTCGATCATCGACGTGCGCATCAGGTAGACGCGCGCCCGGTCCGGGTCGCGGGCGATCGCCGCCTGCTCAGCGAGATTGGCTTCGCGCACGGCGAGATCGCGTTCTTCCAGCAGCTTTTTGTTCTGGATCGTCATCGCCTGCAGGAACGCGTTGGCGACGTGCCGCCGCTGGCGATCGTAGCGATCAAGCAGCGCCGCGCTCTCCCCGTTGAGCACGCGCGCGAGCATGCCGGCGAGGCTGACGGCGTCGTGGATTCCGAAATTCATGCCCATGCCGCCGAGCGGATTATTGACATGCGCGGCGTCGCCGACCAGCAGCGCGCGGCCTTGCCGATAGGTCGCGGCAACGCGCTGGTGCACGGTATAGAGATTGGTGTGGGTGACGCCGAAGCGCTCGCCGACCGGCATGAACGCCTGCAGGCGCTTTTCAGCCGCGGCGTGATCGAGTAGGTCCGCCTCGGCTTCCTCCGGCTGGGTCGGAAACACCACCCGCCAGAGTCCGGGCGGGCCGTTGGCGGGCACCTTGAACAGCGCGCACCATTCTCGCGGATCCGAGACGTAGCAGGAATAGGCGTAGCCCTGAGTGGCGAAATCGAACTGATTGGTGATGACCAGGAACCGTTCCTGATAGGTAAAGCCGTTGAAATCGATCGCCTGCGATTTGCGCACCACGCTGCGCCCGCCATCGGCGCCGATCACATAGGCGCCGCGAAACACCTCGCCGCCAGCGGTCTGCACGCTGACGCCGTCCGCGTCCTGGCGGACATCGCTGACCTCGACGCCGAAACGCACAGTGACGCCGGCGCGCGGAGCCAGCGTTTCCAGCAGCAGGCGCACCAGCTTGTGCTGTTCGAATTGCAGCCGGTAGGGGTAGGGCGTCACGTCCGCCAGCAGCTGAAGATCGAATTCCGCGACCACGCCCTTGCCGCGATCCCAGATCTGCCAATGGCGCGCGACAATGCCGGTCTCGTGGATGCGTCCGGTAATGCCGCTGGGCGCGAACATTTCCAGCGTCGGCGGATGAAAGGTGGCGGCGCGCGGATCCTCGAACGGTTCGGCGTGGCGCTCCAGCACGGTCACCGGAATGCCCTGCTCCGACAGGAACAGGGCCGCAGTCAGCCCGGACGGTCCGGCGCCGACGATGACGACGGCTTGCTCGGTCATCGGGCTCAGAACTCTTCCAGCACCCGGCCGAAGCCGTAGACCCGATCCTCGACGCCGCTGCGGCGGAGCGCGTCCCAGTAGGTCACCGCATTGACCGCCAGCACCGGCTTGCCAAACCAGCGTTCCGCCTCCGCCGCCACCGCGACCGCGGGCAGCGCAGTGCCGAGCTGCACCAGCGCGTCGACGTCGGGGCCATCGATCTCCTTGAGCGCGGCGCGGATCTCGTCGCTGGAGACCTGCGCGATCGCGCGCGGCGACGCGCATTTGAGGCCTTTCAACCGCACCACCTCCAAGCCGGCCTGCTGGAGATAGAGCTGCACCATGTCGTCGCCGCGCTGTTGATGCGGCGTCAGCACCGCGATGCGCTTGGCGCCGAACGCCTTGAGGGCAGCGGTGGAGGCGGTCGATCCCATCGAGATGCCGACGCCGGCCCGCTCCGCCAGTTCCGCCTGCAGCTTGGCTGCCGCATCGACGCCGCCCCAGAAGGTTTCAAGTGCAATGCCCATGATCAGGTGATCGAGCCCCGCGGTCATGATCTGATCGATCGCCGGACCGGTGCCGTCCCGCATCGCCTGCATATGTTCCACGAACGCCTGCTCGGAGGTGAGCGGGCGCTCCTTGATGGTCGAGCGCGCCATGTGATTGGTGACACCGCGAGGGCGCAACATTTCGCATTCGGGTTGCACCGTGGTGTTGGTCGAGGGAACGACGATCCCGATGCGTTTTCGATAACCCAGCGTGTCTGGCATAATGGCTCCTCGAACCGGCATGCACGTGCAATAGCGTCGCTATATTCGTGAATGGTACGATGTTTGCAACGACGAAAGCGTTGTCGGCTGACATGGCAGACGCGCCTCTGCCGCAGCGGCCCGTTCACCCGATGGAGTTTCGCGACATGGTTACCCGCAGACGTTTGCTGGCCTGTGCGGCCTTAAGCCCGGTTCTGCTTCGCACGCACGCGTGGGGAGCGGATGCGTGGCCGCAGCGGCAGGTCAGGATCGTGGTGCCGTTCGCTGCCGGCGGAAATACCGACGGCATCGCGCGGGTGATCGGCCAAAATCTGTCGACCAGCCTCGGCGCGCCGTTCGTGATCGAGAACAAGCCGGGCGCCGATGGTGCGATTGCCGCCGAGGCGGTCAAAGTCGCGACGGCCGACGGCTACACGCTGTTCATGGCGGCGCTGCCGCAGATCGCGATCTTTCCCGCCATGACCAAGGTGTCCTACGATCCGGTGAAGGATTTCGCGCCGATCAGCAATGTCGGCAGCAATCCGTTCGCGCTGGTCGTGCATCCGAGTTTTCCCGCCGCCAATCTTCAGGAACTGGTGGCGTACGTTCGCGCGAAGCCCGGCGAGATCACTTTCGCGTCCGGCGGCACCGGCAGCCTCGGTCATCTGTCCATGGTGCTGTTCGCCAAGCGCGCCGGCCTTGAGATGACCCACGTTCCCTATAAGGGCGGCGGTCCGGCGATCGCCGATGTCATTGCCGGGCATGTTCCGATCTATTTCGCCAACCTGTCGGAGGCGCTGCCGCAGGTGAAGGGCGGAACCCTGCGGGCGATGGCGGTGTCGAGCGATGCGCGCACGCGGCAATTGCCTGATGTGCCGACGGTCGCCGAATCCGGCTATCCCGGCTTTCACACCGTCACCTGGAACGGCCTGATGGCGCCCGCGGCGACGCCCAAGCCGATCGTCAACCTGTTGTCGGAGGCGGTCGCCAAGGCGGTCAAGGATGCCGCCGTCACCGACAAGCTGCTGGGCTACGGCGTCGAGCCGGTCGGCGATGACCCCGAGCACTTCGCCGCCACCATCGCGACCGACATCGCCACCTGGGGGGAAGCCATCAAGCTCGCGGGCGTGACCTTGCAATAGCCGGGTGCTAGAGCATGGTCGGGGAAAATTGAAGCCGGCTTTCCGTCCGATCTCGCGATCAAATGATAATTTAGCGCGGTTGCGAAAGCCGTTTCGTTGCGCTTGCCGGGCTGGGTAATGTCAAATCTGCCACGATTTCGCGACTGGGCGACGCTCGATGCCGCGGCTCGCAGTCGGCAGCGGGCAGGCGCGCTCGCCTACGCCCGCGCGCTCGAACCGCGCCTCAACGCCTTCGTCGCCTTCCGCGACATCAAAGACTTTGCCGCCGGCATTCTCGACGGCGTGCCCTATGCGGCCAAGGACATGTTTTCAGCGCCCGACCGCCGGCCCCATGGCGGTCTCGCATCGCCGTTGCCGATGGATCAGCTGCCGCACGCGGAGGTGCTGCAGCGGCTGGATGCGGCGGGCGGATGGCGGTTGGGCACCACCGCGATGACCGAACTCGCCTACGAGCCCTCCGGTTACAATGCCGTGCGCGGGCGCGTGCGCAATCCGTGGAACCTGGATTTCATCAGCGGCGGTTCGTCGTCGGGCTCGGCAGCGGCCGTCGCCGGCGGTGCGGTGGTCGTCGCTCTCGGTTCCGACACCGGCGGATCGCTGCGGATCCCCGCCCACGCCTGCGGCGTCACCGCCTGGAAGCCGAGCCACGGAGCGGTATCAACCCTCGGCGCGATGCCGCTCGCGCCCAGTCTCGACAGCATCGGTCTGTTGGCCAGGAGCGCCGACGATCTGCGCGCGGCGGCCTTCGTCATGATGGCGCAAGCCGAAACCAAACCGGAGCCATTGCGATCGGCGGTGATGCTCTCCGACGTGCTCGCCGCCACCGAGCCATCGGTGGCGCGCGCCTGCGCTGACGGCGTCGCGGCGATGCGCGCCTGCGGCGTTGCGCTGGAAACGCGCACCGGCCTGCCGGCGATCGACGCGCTCGATCCCCACGTGTTCACCATCATGCAGGCGGAAGCCGCACGCGCGCATCGCGCCCTGCTGCAGCCGGGCATGCTCGACCCGGTGCTGCACAAGCGATTGCAGAAGGGCCTGGCGATCGACGACCAGACCTTGGCGGCGAGTGTCGCCGCACAGCCGCGGCTGCAAGCGGAATTTCTCGACCAGTTGTTTGGCGGCGCCGATGTTCTGGTTGTGCCGGTCATGCCGATCCGCACCCCGCTGGCGTCCGCGTGCGATCCGACATCGTCCGCCTTCGATGCCAAGACGCTCTATCAGCTCAGCCGCTGGACCCGGTTCGTCAATATGCTAAGCCTGCCGGCGGTCGCCGTGCCGGTCGGCGTTGACGATCGCGCCATGCCGGTGGCGATGCAGATCGTCGGCCGGCCGCACGCCGATGTCGGATTGATCGCGCTTGCGATTGCGATCCAGGCGCGCACCGACTGGCATGCGCGGGTGCCGACGGCGGTGGCCGATCTCGCCGTTGAATGTGCCATGGTCGCAGACGAGGTCTCATGAACGCACCGTCGACGGCGCTCAACCATCTGCGTGTGCTGGATCTGTCGCGGGTGCGCGCCGGTCCGACCTGTTGTCGCATCCTGGCGGATTTCGGCGCCGGCGTGATCAAGATCGAAGCGCCGCCCGGCGTCGATCCCAACGAGGGCATGAGCGGGTCGCGGAACGGCTACGACATGCTCAACCTGCATCGCAACAAGCGTTCGCTCACGCTCAATCTGAAACAGCCGGCCGGCCGCGAGATTTTCCTCAGGCTGGTCGCCACCGCCGACGTAGTGGTGGAGAACTTTCGGCCTGACGTGAAAGATCGGATGGGGATCGACTACGAGACCCTGCAAAAAGCCAATCCGCGCATCATTCTGGCGTCTATTTCCGGCTTCGGGCAGACCGGGCCTTATCGCATGCGCGCCGGGTTCGACCAGATCGCCCAGGGCATGGGCGGCCTGATGGCGGTGACCGGCCATCCCGGCGAAGGACCGATGCGCGCCGGCATCGCGGTCGCGGATTCCTCCGCTGGCGTGTTCGCCGCCACCGGCATCCTGATTGCGCTCGCCGAGCGCGAGCGCTCCGGTCTCGGCCAATGGGTGCAGACATCGTTGCTGCAGGCGCAGATCGCGATGATGGACTTCCAGGCCGCCCGCTACCTGATCGACCACGAGGTTCCCGGCCAGGCCGGCAACGATCATCCGTATTCGACCCCGATGGGCGTGTTCAAAACGGCCGATGGCTTCATCAATATCGGCGTCGGCGGCGACGGCCAATGGCGGGCCTTGTGCGTCGCGCTCGCGCGTGAGGACCTCGCCAACGAACCGGTCTATGCCACAATTGAGGGGCGCTTTCGCAACCGCCCGACCTTGACCGCAATTCTGCAGGCGGTGTTTACGCAAAAGCCATCGGCGGAATGGCTGGACAAGCTGGAGCAGGCCGGTGTCCCCGCCGGTCCGATCTACACGCTCGATGAAGTTTTCGCCGACCCGCAGGTCCGCCATCTTGGCATGGCGGTGCCGATGCAGCATCCTCAGCGCGGCGACATTGAGGTCGTCGCCACACCGATCACGCTGTCGCGGACGCTGGCGAGCGTGGTCTCGCCGCTGCCGGAAGCCGGTGCGCAGACGGAGGAAATTTTGCGCGAAGCCGGCTACGATGCCGCCGCCATCGATCGCTTTCGCAAACAGAACATTGTGTAACCCGGATCTTTTGTAACAAGGACATTGATTGGACAATATGACCATGCGGCTTGCCGATTTTGAAAAAATGGAATCGCGACGGAAACGGTGCACTCCCTCTCCCCAGGGGGGAGAGGGGTGGGGTGAAGGGGCACGCGACCGTGCAGGCAGCTCACGTGTCTCCTGATCGCAGTGCCCCGGAGGGGTCGAACTTTGCGCGCGGTGCCGGACGCGAGATAACAACGCTCGTCACCGGCGCGAGTGGGTTTCTCGGTCAGGCCATGGTGCCGCGGCTCAAGGCCGCCGGCCATCGCGTGATCGGTCTCGATCTGCAACCGGCGCCGACCACCGACATCATCGATGATCTCGCCGATTCCGCCCGCCTTGGCGCGCTGATCGCGCGCGAGCGGATCACCCACATCATCCATGCCGGCGGCGTGTCCGGACCGATGGTGCTACCGGACCAGCCGGCGCGGGTGATGGCGATTAACGTGATGGGCAGTCTCAATCTGATCCAGGCGGCGATCGCCGGCGGCGTGCGGACCCTGGTGTATTGTTCGTCCGTCTCTGCGCTCGGCGACTATTACGAAACCGAACCGGTCGGCGACGATTATCCGCTGCGTCCGAACACGACCTATGGATGTTCCAAGGCCGCGGTCGACATGGTGCTGCGCGGCCTGTGGCGGCGGGTGCCGCTCGATCTCTGTTCGCTGCGGTTCACCGCGGTGTACGGACCCGGCCGCAAGACCCAGTTCATTGTCGACAAGGTCGTCGCCGCGGCGCTCGCCGGCAAGCCGGCTGAACTCGAGCCGCTGACCGACTGGCCCTATATCTATATCGACGATGCCGCCGACGCCGCGCTCGCCGCCTGCTTTTCCCCCGACCGCAAGCAGCTGTATTATTACATCGCGCATCCCGACCGGGTCACCCCGGACGATCTCGCCGCCGCCGCAACCGCGGCCGGTTATCCCGTCCGCATCGCGTTCGACACCACGCGGCCGCCGGTGGCGCGGGGTCCGGTCGATACCGCGCCGGCGCTGCGCGATTTCGGATTTCGGGCCAAGGTCGATCATCGCGACGGCATTCGCCGCATGATCGAGGCGGCCAAACACTCGCACCACCCGTCAATCGCATGAGGACGACATGGATCTGAAACTTGCCGGCAAAACTGCGCTGATCACCGGCGGCTCCAAGGGCATCGGCCGGGCCAGCGCGGAAATCCTGGCCGCCGAAGGCTGCAACGTCATTATCGCGTCGCGCAGCGCCGATGGTTTGGCCGCGGCGAAGGCGGCGATTGCGCAGAAGTCGAATGTGCGCGTCGACACCGCGGTTGCCGATCTCTCCGACAGCGCGAACGTCGCGAAGCTCGCGCGCGACTATCCCGCCGTCGATATCCTGGTCAACAATGCCGGCGCCATTCCCGCCGGCGCGCTGCTCGCCATGGATGAGGCGACCTGGCGCAAGGCCTGGGATCTCAAGGTCTTCGGCTACGTCAACATGTGCCGGGCGTTCTATGCGCTGATGAAGGCGCGGCACGCCGGCGTGATCGTCAATATCGTTGGCAACGCCGCCGATACCCACGATCCCAACTATATTTGCGGCGTCACCGGCAACGCCGCGCTCAACGCGTTTTCCCAGTCGCTCGGCAGCGCCAGCGTGCGCGACGGCGTCCGCGTCATCGCCATCAATCCCGGCCCGGTCGCCACCGACCGCATGGTGACACGAATGCGCGCGAAGGCGCAGGAGGAGATCGGCAACGCCGACAAATGGCCGGAACTGCTCAAGGACTGGCCGTTCGGCCGCGCCGCGACGCCGGAGGAAATCGGCGCGATGGTCGCCTTCCTCGCGTCCGACTATTCCGGCTACACCAGCGGCTCGATCGTCACCATCGACGCCGGCCAGTCCGCGCGCGCCGCCGCGTTTTAGAGAAATGCAAAGCTTACCTCGCCCCGCTTGCGGGGAGAGGTCGGCCGAAGCGAAGCGAGGTCGGGTGAGGGGGGCTCTCCGCACACCGCGTTCGTCGAAAGAGCCCCTCACCCCGACCCTCTCAGTCGAAGTCGGATGTTTCCGACTTCGACACTCCGAGGTGCCCGAAATCGGGTAGAACCCGATTTCAGGTGCATGCGGGGAGAGGGAGATCCGCACCGACTGCGCACGTTCGAAAAAATGGAATGACACCATGCCCCATCTGACCACGGACGACGGAATCAAGCTGTATTACGAGGAGACCGGGAAGGGCATTCCGATCGTCTTCATTCACGAATTCGCCGGCGATTTTCGCTCCTACGAGCCGCAGGTGCGCCATTTCTCGAAATATTATCGCTGCATCACCTTCAACGCGCGCGGCTATCCGCCGTCCGAGGTGCCGAAAAGCAGCGAGCAATATTCGCAGGAGCGCGCCCGGGACGATATTCGCGCCGTGCTCGACGGCCTGAAAATCGACAAGGCGCATATCGTCGGTCTGTCGATGGGCGGCTTTGCCGCGCTGCATTTCGGCTTCACCTACCAGGAGCGCTGCCGCTCGATCGTGGTGGCCGGCTGCGGCTATGGCGCGGCGCCGCACGAGCGCGCGAAATTCGCCGAAGAGGCCGAAGCCTCCGCCAAGCGGTTCGAGGAGCTGACCATGGCCAAGGCGGCGGAGGGCTATGCGCTCGGCCCGACCCGCGTGCAGTACCAGAACAAGGATCCGCGCGGCTGGCGCGAATTCGCCGATCAGCTCGCGGAACATTCCACCGAAGGCGCCGCGCTCACCATGCGCGGGGTACAGAAGCGACGACCGTCGCTGTTCGATCTGGTCGACAAGATGAAGACCATCACCGCGCCGACCCTGATCATGACCGGCGACGAAGACTGGCCGTGCATCGAGCCGGGCATTCTGATGAAAAAGAACATCCCGACGGCAGGCCTGGTGGTGATGCCGAATGCCGGCCACACCATCAATCTGGAGGAGCCGGCGATGTTCAACCAGCACCTCTCCGACCTGTTCCAGGCGGCGGATGCCGGAACCTGGCCGACGCGCGACCCGCGCGCGATGGCGGGATCGATTTTGGGGAAGTGAGAAGTGGCGCCGAAACGTTCGGATCGTCCGTTTTGATTGGGGCACATTATTCTCAGCACGTCATGGCCGTACTTGTCACGGCCATCCGCGGCTTTCTTGCGCGAGACTAGGCGTGGATAGCCGGCGCAAGGCCAGCCTTGACGGATCGGTACCAATGAAACTTCGATCGCGTGCGGACGTCGCTACTTCTCCAGATCATCGTTGGTCGACGGCCCGGTCCCGACAAAATACAAAATCGTTCCCTCGTCCTTGGTAATACCGAAATGGCGGACGCGTGCCGGCTCGGTGAAAAAACTTCCGGTCGGGCGGCGCTCGAGTTTGCCGGCGTCGAACGTGTCGCCGTAGCCGTGGTAGAAAACGCCCGACAGCACGATGGCGTAACGGTCGTCCGGGTGGGAATGCGCCTTGTTGATCGTGTTGGGCGGCCAGCGCACCAGCTGGATATAGAGACCCGCCTTGCCGCGATCGCCGGCGAGGGTCGCGAACTCCCGGCCGCTGCCATCCGCACTCTGCACCCAGGTGACCTTGTCCAGTTCAATGCCTTGGGGCGCGACCGGCGTTTGTGCCATCGCGATCCCCGACACCGGGACAGCGAGTGCGGCCGCAGTCAGACGCAAGAAGTGCCGGCGTGGAAAGTCCATGGCGTTCCTCAGTCAGCGTTACACGAGAACATTCTGCGATGTCCGTGCGCTCAACCTATAAGGACGGTCCCGCCGGTGGAAGGGACGATTTGCAGGGTAACCACCAGGGCGGCGCAATGCCATGACGCTTGTCGCGGCTTACGTCGCGTTGTACCCGCCATCCACCAGCAGATCCGCGCCGGTCATGAAGCTCGACGCGTCGCTGGCGAGAAACACCGCGGCATGCGCGATTTCCATCGGCTGGCCGAGCCGGCCGAGCAGGTGCTTCGGGCCGGCGACCCGCCGCGCGGTGTCCATGTCGCCGAAGCGCAGCACCAGCCGTTCGGTCTCCACTGCGCCGGGGGAGAGTGAATTGACGCGGATGTTGTGTTCGGCGTGATCGGTCGCCATCGCCTTGGCGAGCTGGATCAGCGCGCCCTTGCTGGCGCAATAAGCCGCGCGCTTTGCTCCTGCGACGCTGCCGAGCTGGGAGGCGATGTGGATGATGCTGCCGCCGCCGCCGCAGGCGATCATCGAGGGCAAAAACGCGCGGCTCATCAGGAAGGCGCCGCCGACATTGACCGCGAACACTTGGTTCCAGTCGGCGAGGCTGAGATCGAGCACGCTGCCGTTGGGATCGTATCCGGCGGCGCCGTTGACCAGCACGTTGACCTGGAGGAACGCCTTGAGCGCGGTTTGCGCGGCGGCATCGACCTCGCGCTCGCTGGCGACATCGCAGGTGATGGCGATCGCGTTGGCGCCGGCCCTGGCGATGGTCGCGCTGGTTAAGGCTACCGCCTTGGCGTCGCGATCGATGCAGGCGACCGCGGCGCCGGCCGCGGCAAAGGCGAGCGCAATGGCGCGGCCGATCCCGGCGCCGGCTCCGGTGACCGCCGCGACCTTGCCGGCGAGCGAGAAGGGATCGGATGACGTCATGGCGACAGAATCCTCTCAGAGACCGTAAGAGTACCGATCAGGCCGGCGCCTGCGCGAACGCGCCGCGCCCGAGATAGGCTTCGCGCACCCGCGGATCCTGCTTCAGCGCCGCGCAGGGGCCGCTCGCGATCAGCGCGCCGGTTTGCAACACATAGCCGCGGGTCGCGGTCTCCAGCGCGTAGCGCGCGTTCTGCTCCACCAATAATACGCTCATGCCGGCCGCGTTGATCGCGCGAATGGTCTTGAAGATCTCCTGCACCACGATCGGCGCGAGCCCGAGCGAGGGTTCATCGAGGCAGAGCAATTGCGGTTCCGACATCAGCGCACGGCCGAGCACCAGCATCTGCTGTTCCCCGCCGCTGAGCGTGCCGGCGTTTTGCGCGGCGCGCTCGCGCAGCCGCGGGAACATGGCATAAATCCCCTCGATCAGCGTCCGCACCTTGGCGTGGTTTTTGCGATGCTTGAAGCCGCCGAGCTCGAGGTTCTCGCGCACGCTCAAGAACGGAAACACGTGGCGGCCCTCTGGCACCAGCGCAATGCCGAGCCGGCTGCGCTCATGCGAGGGAAGCGCAGTGACGTCGCGGCCGCCGAACAGGATTTTGCCGGAGCGCGGCGTCAGCAGGCCGGCAATCGCCCGCAAGGTGGTCGACTTGCCGGCGCCGTTGGCGCCGACCAGGGCGACGATCTCGCCTTGCGCGACGGTGAGCGACAAGTCGCGGCACGCCGGGACGTTGCCGTAGGCGAGTTCCACCTTGTCGATGGACAGCAGCGTGCTCAGGATAATTCTCCGCCCAGATAGGCCGCGATGACAGCGGGGCTTTTTTGGACTTCCGAGGGGGTGCCGGCGAACAGATGCTGCCCGTAATCCATCACCATGATGCGATCGGCGACGTTCATCACCAGGTCCATGTTGTGTTCGACCACCACCACGGTGATGCCGTCCTGGCGCAGGCTTTGAATGCGCGCAAGCAGGGTGTCGACTTCCGCGGTGTTGAGCCCGGCGGCGGGCTCGTCGATCAGCAGCAGGCGCGGCCGGGTTGCCAGCGCGCGGGCGAGTTCGAGCATGCGCTGTTCGCCGTAGGACAAGGCGCCGGCCTCGGTTCCCATCCGATCGGCCAGGCCGACGAAATCGAGCAGGCGCTTCGCCTCCGTGCGGCATTGGCTCTGGTCGCGTTGGAAAGCGGCGCCGTGCGTCAGATATTGCCAGGCCGGAATCCGATGATGCACGTGGAAGCCGGCGATCACGTTGTCGAGCACGCTGAGCTGCTTGAACAGGCGGATCTTCTGGAACGTGCGGGCAATACCGCGGCGCACGCGCCGATGCGCCGAGGTGCGCGAAATGTTCTGGCCGTCGAACAGCACGGTCCCGGCATCGGGCTGATAGACCCCGCTCATGAGGTTGAGCAGGGTGGACTTGCCGGCGCCGTTCGGCCCGATCACCGCGAACACCGCGTTGGCCGGGATCTCGAACGAAATCTCGCGCACCGCGCGCACGCCGCCGAAACTCTTGCTCAGCCCCTTGGCCTGGAACAGCGGCGGCGTCGCCGCGAGGCTTTGTGCTGCCGCGGTCACGCCGCGCCCCCGGGCTTGGAACGCAGGCCCAGTTTCGAGCCGAGGTATTTTGCCGCCTGCGCCAGTCCGCCCGGCATGAACAGCACCACGAAGGTGAGGGCGGCGCCGTAGACCACGAGGCGCAGGTCGCCGACATTGCGCAACAGCTCCGGCAGCAGGGTCAGCAGGATCGCCCCGAACACCGGCCCGGTCAGCGTTCCCATGCCGCCGACGATCACCATCGACAGGATCGAGAACGACTCAGTGATGACGAAGGCATCCGGCACCAGGGTGCCGACGAAGCAGGCATAGAAGCATCCGGCAGCGCCGCCGATCGCGGCGCCGACCCCGAACGCGAACACCTTCCACGCCGCGGCGTTGATGCCGAGCGAAGCGGCCGAGACGTCGTCTTCGCGAATGGCGGTGAGGGTCTCGCCGATCGGCGAGCGGACCAATTGCTGCAACAGAAAATAGACCAGCAGCGTGAATCCCGCGACCAGATAGAAGAACGCCGCGAGATTATGAAAGT